>JABUBK010000091.1_pt1 | contig 17065 bp, 12 predicted proteins | sample 7332671 | NCBI WGS metagenome assembly JABUBK01 (sample SAMN07256342, study PRJNA390944) | subsurface metagenome | isolation source: Methane hydrate marine sediment | place: Pacific Ocean: Eastern North Pacific, ODP site 1244 | collected 2002
ATGCAGAGATCGGTGACAGAATCCTGGTCTATTATGGCGGGGCAGATACGGTAATTGGAGTTGCTAAACTTGACAAGAAGCGCATAAAATTTATTTAAGACCATGATGGTAAGTATTTAAAAAAGAGAAATTAGATTATTAACTATCAGTATATAAATCATATTATCTATTTGCTAAATTTTTAAAATAATTTCTAACGTATTCCCCCCCCTTTTTTTCTGACAACCAAAAACTTTTCTTCCAAAAAAGAAGGACTTTTGATAATTAATGCAGTATATAAATAATAATAATGAAATAAATAGGGAAGGTGTGCCAGGTCAATAATTCCGTAACTTTAGCGGAAAATCTATAGTATCTGAGGAGTTTTTTAACCGGATGGTTGAGACTTTAGTTATTACTATAATAGATAGACGTCTTAAAGAAAGATCTCGTAAAATGGAAAGATAAACCATAGAAAAAATAGGATGTATTCCCATTTTAATTAAAAAAATTGATGGGAAGATGAAAAGTGATATTGCAAGACTTGACCCCATAATCTTATTCTATCTAGCTGCTTACAAATAAAGTGAATGATTAAATAAAATTACAAGTTAGAAAGGAAAGTTGTATGGTTATAAATAGCTGTAATTGTAATTTTGTTAGTACAGATAAAACTATGTTAGCCAATGGGAATTGACTCATGATCACGACTCTCGATGCGCAACCTCAAGAGTGGATGGAAGGCGATGAGAACGTTTTTCACACGGTTGCGGCTTGCCATTTCCAGAACATCGAGCATATTGAGCATTGGATTAATAAACTTATTCCAAGAAATAAAAATGGTAGTTTCGTCAAGTGGGCTGGAGGAAGGCGAAAAGGTCAAACCAGAGACCAATTTATTGATAACTGTTTCAAATATTCAAGTGAGATAGACTTCCAAGTCAATTGCGTATCAACAATTGAAGGTGAAATGAGTTGGTTTGCATGGGCCTTCTACATGCAACACCAACGCCTTGTGGCGCAGCGACATGATGCGAAGAATAGGAATTGTTTGGTTTTTCAGATTAGCAATGAGAAGGATATTTCCTTTCCGGTTTTGCGCGCAGGTTATTTGATTTGGTACCATCGCGTCGTTCGATATCTATCCGAATTTCAGAATATTAGGGGCAAGCTTCTAAGCGACAATTTTGCTTGCGATGAAGAAGGGCCGGGAGATGGGAAGGCTGTGGGGATTTCCTTTGTGAATTTTTTGTTAAAGAAAAGCGGTTCGGATCTTCAGATTTCACTGCCAAAAGCTGGGCGATATAGAGAGTGTGACCGTCTGTCAGACTATTTTTGTGGATGGGTAAATTCAGTTCGCTCCAAAACGGCCACCGAGTCGCATGCCCGAAAGCTTGCTGAGTTAGAAACACATTCTAAGAGATTTATTGAAAATGTAGTCTTTGCAATGGACCTAAATATTGTTGATGAGGAAGGCAACGACGTAACGGAAGCTGTTAAGGCGGCAGTAGCAAGTGGCTCCGCCAATGGCTAACAAGGAGCTGAACCAGACGGCGAGAAGCGCGGTGGCCTTACGGGCAAGTTTTTAGGCGCCGCTGGTTAGCTCAACGTTAGCCGGACAAGGAGGGAAGTCATGAAAGTCTTTGCATTGGGAGACTATGGCAAAGTAGGATTTCCAGCAATCAAGTTGCTTGCACATAAGGAATAATAGGGACGAATAATAGGGACAGACACCCATTCTTTTAGACAATTAATATTTTTTCTATAAATTAAATAAATAGGGTTCTCTGTTCCTATTTGCCCCTCCTTAAAAGCCTTTATTTATAAGGCTTTCAGACCCCCTTCAGGAATGCCCTTTTAACGCACGTAGAGTGCCTTTTAAAGGGCATCAATTTTCGAAAAATTGGCAATTACGACCCCCATTTTTAACCTATTTTTACCTTCTTAAAATCTTAAAACCCTTATAAATAGCTACTTTTAGTTTTTAAAAGAGTGAAATTTTAGTCAAAAAAGTGCGATTTTTGAGGGGTAAAGTACCTATTTTTTAAAATTATGCGTTTAAAGGTACTTAGAGTGGTTATTCGCTAAAACCCTTATTATATAAGGCTTTCAAGGAGCTATTTTCCCACAGGTTTTACACACTTTCCCCATTTATAAGTAAAATAATAAGAAATTGTAGTTTAAATAATACAAGATAAATATATATAGAATTAGATGATTACCAGTATTTAAAGAGAAAAATGGTAGGGCTCTAAAACGCAGTAAATATAAGGGTTTCTGCGTTTTTTTGTTATATAGGATATTGATAATGCTTCTAAAATATGGAGAAAATATGGCAAAAAAGCGCTAAAAGTTGCATTTTTAGGAGGCTGTAAGCCTTGCAGGATAAGGGTTTTAGCGGAATATGGTCATAGCTGCGTTTCTTGAGGTGGCCTAAAGTGATTGTTCGTATTTTTAAAATGGGCGCTTAAAATAGCTTAAAATGGCTTATTTTAGATGTGGGTAAAAAGCCTTATTTTATAAGGGTTTGAGTGAGGTTTTGTTTCATTTTAGAAGATATTTTAAAAGTTTGTGCAAATTATATAAAAAATAATTAGAAAAAAGTTTATTATTCATACTATTGTACAAAGGAAATGTTATATGTAATGACGTATATTTTATAACAGTAAACAAATTAAAGAGATATATAATTCTTAGTTGAGGTATAAAAAACGATGAAAATAGTTGTAGCCCCAGATTCTTTCAAAGGCAGCTTGACTGCTGTAGAAGTATCAGATGCAATAGAGCGAGGAGTAAGAGAAATCTTTCCGGAAGCTGAAATTGTAAAAATCCCTATGGCTGATGGTGGAGACGGTACAGTTCAGTGCCTGGTTAATGCCACCGGAGGAGAAATTTTAAGAGAGAAAGTTGCAAGTCCCTTGGGAGATGAAGTTTTGGCTTCTTACGGAATTTTAGGAGATAAGAAGACGGCAGTTATTGAGATGGCTGAAGCATCAGGATTAACTTTAGTTCCAGAGAATAAAAGGAATCCATTGATAGCTACTACCTACGGAACCGGTCAGTTAATTAAGGCAGCATTAGACCAGGGATGTAGAAAGATGATTATCGGGATCGGAGGAAGTGCTACCAATGACGGAGGGGCAGGAATGCTCCAGGCCTTAGGGGTTAAATTATTAGACCGAGAAGGAAAAGAGGTAGGTTTTGGAGGAGGAGAATTAAAAAAAGTTTTCCGAATTGATACAAAATACTTAGATAACCGCTTATCCGAGACTAAAGTATTAATAGCTTCGGATGTGAGTAATCCGCTTTGTGGACCAAAAGGGGCTGCCCGAGTATATGGACCACAAAAAGGGGCTACTCCGGAAATGATAAAGAAATTAGATGAATCTTTGGCTTATTTTGCTAAAATAATAAAAAGAGACTTAAATAAAGATGTAAAGGATATACCGGGTGCAGGAGCAGCCGGGGGTTTGGGAGCAAGTTTAATAGCATTTTTGGATGCGGAACTTAGACCAGGTATTGAGATTATAATTGAGATAGTAAAACTCGAACAAGCTATCAAAGATGCTGATCTGGTAATCACCGGTGAGGGAAAGATTGATAGTCAGACTATTTACGGAAAGGCACCAATAGGGGTAGCCAAAATTGCTAAAAAATATAATGTCCCGGTAATAGCTGTGGCGGCGATTATCGGTGATGATGCCGATATCGTGCATCAATATGGAATTAGCTCTTTAATTAGTGTTTCCGGGCAACCTATGAGATTAGAAGAATCAGTTCCCAACAAAGTTGCTTTAATCAAAAACAGCATAAAACAATCTATGATGGCGATGAAGACAGGGAAAGAATTGAAGAAAAACTAAAGAAAAAAAAGGAGGGATGAGATATAGAAAAATAATTGTGTTTTTAGAAAGAATATTAAAATATTTAAAGGAGAAGAAAATGAAAAAAAGTATTGTATTGTTATTAGTTTTAATTATGGTGTTTAGCATAAGTATTTTTGCTTTTGCAGAAAAAACTGTTGTGGAATTCTGGACTACAGACAATGAAAAAGCAAGAGTTGATGTACAAGAAGCAATAGCAGCAGATTTTATGAAGCTTCATCCTGATATTGAGGTAAAAGTAATTCCAGTTGATGAGGGAGATGTTCCTAAAAAACTTGCTACTGCTAAAGCAGCTGGGAGATTACCCGATGTCTGTCGTTTTGGATTAGAATATGTAGCTGGTTTTGCCTTAGATGGATTATTAGACGCTAAAGCTGCTACTATGGCTATTGCCGATATGGGATATGCTAGTTTTTACAAAGGTGCTTTAGATCTTGTTCGTTCCCCGGTAGAAGGCATATGGGCAGCTGTACCTATTGATGGCTGGGTTCAGGGAATATGGTATAGAAAAGACCTTTTTGCTGAAAAGGGATTAGCTGCACCTAACAGTTGGGATACAATTTTAGAGGCAGCTAAGGCTTTTTACGATCCTGCAAGTGCTATGTATGGAATAGTAATTGGAACTGATCCGGGACAGATATTCACCCAACAGGTATTTGAACCTTTTGCTTTATCCAATGGTGCAACTGGTTTTGATAAAGATGGCAATATCGTTATGAATACCCCAGAAATGGTGGAAGCCTTAGATTACTATGCTAAGTTAGCAGCTTATGGTCCTCCGGGAGCTTGTTACTGGAGAGAAGCCAGACAATATTATATTGTAGGCCAAACAGCTATGATGTTTTACTCGCCCTATATAATGGATGATATTGCTGGATTAGTAGAAGCATATCAAGTTACAGTTCCAGATTTAGCTAAAAATACTGGCTTTTGTCCGATTATAACTGGGCCTCGTGGAATCAAGGCTTCTTATGGACAGTTAGTAACCTTGGGAATCTTTAAAGATACAGATACAGAAGCAGCAATTGAATTCGTAAAATATGTCTTAGGACCAGGATATGTAGATATTCTCTTTATGAGTCCAGGAGGAAAGGTTCCTGTTCGTAAAGCTGTGGTAGATGAATGGTTAAAGCATAATGTGTTTAGCCTTTATGCTCCAGAAGTAGTTGCAGATGTAGCGGGTGGCATGAATATGATTCAAAGATGGGGCTTTATGGATGGAAATATTGTTCCTTTAGTTTCAGATGTCTATGGCAGAAAATTAGTACCAGTGGTAATAGAAAAAATTCTAACCGGAGATATGACCCCAGAACAAGCAGCTGCCTGGTTACAAGAACAGACTGAGGCATTAAAATAATAGAATATCTAATAATTAAAAATTGAAGTAAGATTTTTTAATCTTCTAAGGACTATGCAGTTAAAATAAAATTAGCTGCATAGTCCTGCTTTTAAGTGGAGGTAAAGATGAAAAAAACTAAAGCCCTTAATCTACAGCAAAGAGAAGCCCGTTTAGCTTACTGGTTTGTTGTTCCTACCTTTGCTATTGTGTTTGGATTGGTAATATATCCTGCACTTTATAATATATGGATAAGTTTTCACGAGGTTACTTTGGGAAATCTCGGTGAAGGTGGAGCACCTTTTGTAGGATTGCAAAATTATTTTAGAGTTGCGAAGGACTTTATGTTTAAAGATGCTTTAAAAGCAACAATCATATATTCTTTTTTGGGAAGTATTTTATCCATTGCTTTAGGTTTAGTAGCTTCTCTATTATTGAATAGAAAATTTAAAGGAAGAGGATTAGTAAGAGCAATATTTTTATTTTCTTATGTTGCTCCGGTTGTTTCGGTAGCTTTTATTTGGAAATGGTTGCTTAATCCGGTAAATGGGGTAATTAGTTGGGCTTTAATGAGTAGCGGTATATGGTCTCAACCTGTTGCCATGCTTTCTCAGAAGGGATGGGCGATGTTTATAGTTATTTTATTTCAGGGCTGGAGATATTTCCCCTTTGCTATGTTAATGATATTAGCTCGACTCCAGGCTATTCCTAATGAATTGTATGAAGCAGCAGATATAGATGGGGCAAATATAATGAAAAAGTTTTTTTATATAACCATACCTGAATTAAAATATGTATTGGGTACTTTATTTTTGTTAAGATTAATGTGGACTTTTAATAAATTTGATGACATCTACTTATTGACCAGTGGAGCTGCAGGGACTAAAGTACTACCTGTGCTTACTTATGAATTTAGTTTTGGCATGCTTAATTTTGGTTTAGGTTCAGCTACCTCTATGTTTTTATTTATTATTCTCGGTGTTTTTATGATATTTTATGTAAAATATGCCCTGGAGTGGTAACACACTGTTTAAAGGTTAAAATTTTGCAAAGGATAGGAGTAAAATAAAATGGAGAAAAGAAAAATGTCTTTTGGAAAAATTGTGGTTGTTGGCAGTATCGGTCTATTTTTAATTGTGATTCTTTTCCCTTTTTATTGGATGATAATTTCATCTATGAAAGGATTTTCTGAATTATTTGCCTATCCTCCCAGGTTTTTACCAGAAAGTTTTAATTTAAAAGCTTATTGGCGAGTGTTATTTGAAGAAGGATTTATTTTGTATCTCAAAAATAGTTTTTATGTAGCTCTACTTACAGCCACATTGAATTTAATATTGGCTTGCTTGGGGGCCTATGCTATAGCTCGATTAAAATTTAAAGGTAAGGCTTTAATGATGAGGTCTATCCTTTTAGTATATATGTTTCCCGGAATACTGCTAATAATTCCTTTGTTTGCTATGTTAGCAAAAATAGGATTTATTGATAATTTAAATGGATTAATACTTACTTATCTGGCTCAAACTTTGCCCGTTTCGCTTTATATGTTAGCTGCTTATTTTAGGACTGTTCCTGAGGAAATTGAAGAAGCGGGTTTGGTAGATGGCTGCAGCAGGTTGAAAGTTATAACTAAAATAACCCTGCCCCTTTCTGTGCCAGCTATGGCTTCAGTGGGGATATATACTTTTATGATAGCCTGGAATGAATTTTTATATGCCTTAGTTTTTTTATACGATTCTGATAAATTTACCATGCCTTTGGGGCTGGTAAGGCTTTATCAATCCTATCATACTTCCTGGGATCTGGTAATGGCTGCTTCGGTAATAATTACTGTTCCTATAATCGTCCTGTTTTTAGCCTTTGAAAAATATTTGGAACAAGGTTTGGTTGCAGGAGGAGTGAAAGGTTAAAGATTTACTTACTACCCATTTTCCTCCACGGGATAACCAGAAAAAAATAGGGCTATTAATAGTATCCATGTTACTCTTCACCTCTTACCTAATAGATCAGATAGAATTAATTTGAAATTGAGAATTGAAAACCAAAAACTATAAAAGAGGAGCATTTAATATGAAAGCAATAATTTTAGCTGGTGGATATGCCAAAAGACTCTGGCCCTTAACTAAAAATAAACCCAAACAGCTGCTTTCGGTTGGGGGAAAGCCAATGATTGGGTATATTATAGAAAAGTTAGAAGCCCAAGAGGAAATTGATAAAATTATAATATCCACTAATGAGAAATTCGGAAAAAATTTTAAAGAATGGCTGTTAGAATATAAGTCAATAAAAGATATCTCTCTGGTCATTGAGCCAACTTTATTGGAAGAAAATAAATTAGGGTCGGTGGGAGCATTGGGATATTTAATAAAGAAAAAAAATATTGATGAAGAATTAATGATTATCGGAGGGGATAATCTTTTTGAATTTGATTTAAGAGACTTAATTTATTACTATAGAGAAAAAAAGGGAAATGTAGTTGCCTTATATGATCTAAAATCTATTCAGAAAGCCCGAAGCTATGGAGTAGCAAAGGTCGATGAGAAAATGAGTATAATAGATTTTGTAGAAAAACCCGAAAATCCACCTTCTACTCTGGTTTCTACCGCCTGTTATATGTTATCCCCGGAAGGAGTAAGAAGTATTTTAACTTATTTGGACAAAGGAGAAAATCCTGACGCCATAGGATTTTTTATAAAGTGGTTAATCAAGAGAGAAAAAGTTTTCGGATTTGTATTTTCGGGTAGATGGTTTGATATAGGTTCTTTAGAATCACTTAAAGAAGCAGATTTAATATATAGTAAAAACAAGGAGGAAGATTTGTAATGAAAGATAAAGTAAATATAGTAGTAGGTATTTGCACTAAAAATGTTGAAGATACCATTGAGGGAGTAATTAAAGTAGTTGACCAGGGTTTGAATGACTATTTCCCGGAGAAGAAAAGTTTAATTATAGTCTCAGATGGTTTTTCTAAAGACCATACCAAAGAAAGAGCCAATAAAACTGTAACCAGAACAGAGAAGATGGTACTGGATCAAGTTGGGAAAATCGGAAAGGGGAATGGAGTAAAAACCATATTTATTAAGGCAGAAGAAGTAAGAGCAGAAGCAGTAGCTTTGGTAGATGGTGACCTTACCAGCATAACACCGGAATGGTTAAAATACTTAGTTCAACCTATATTAACCGGACATGATCTGGTTGCCCCCTTTTATGCAAGACATAAATATGATGGGGTGATTACCAATCATCTGGCTTATCCTCTGACTCGAGCACTTTATGGAATTTCTATCAGACAACCCATTGGAGGAGAATATGGCCTATCCGCTAAAATGGTGAAAAAAGTGTTAGTTCACCCTCTTTTCCCGGCTGAATTTGGAATAGATATATTTATTACTACAGTAGCTGCTTGCGAAAACATGAAGATGATAGAAGCGAAACTGGGGATAAAGAGTCATGATTCCACCAAAGATTATAAAGACCCCAAAGTATTATTAGTTCCCATGTTCAATCAGGTAACAGGAAGCATTTTGGACTTAACCATTTTTTATAAAGATTTTTCTAAAAGAAAAGTGGCAGATAAAAGTATAGAGAGGATTGGAATAAAAGAAGTAGAGACACCTAAAGAGGTGGTTATGGATTTATCAGGATATATAAATGATTTTAAATCTGGATATAAAGAGATAATGAAGGCAAAGAATTTTTTCTTACCAGCAGAGATAATATCTTCTTTAGATAAAATATCTAAAAGTTTTGGTGTGGAAGACTTTAATTTTCCTATAGATTTATGGGCTCAAATAGTATATTATAGTTTAAGTTATTATGAACAAAAAAGAGATAGAAAAGAAGATATTTTAGAGATATTAAGAATTTTATGGCAGGGGCGCTTAGCCAGTTTTGCTATTAAAACAAAAGATTTAGATATGGAGCAGTCAGAGGAAGTAATTCAACAGCAAGTAGGAGCTTTTAAGGAATACAAAGAAAAAATGTGGCAATGAGGGGAAGGCAGCATATATGATGGTAGATAAAAAAAGTTTAGAAAAAAAATATTCTATCGGCGTTGATTTGGGAGGAACGAACATTGTCAGTGCAATAGTGAATTACCAGGGGAAGATAGTAAACCGCTTAAAAGTTCCAACTTTAACCGAAAGAGGTAAAGAAGCTATCATTAAAAGAATAATAGAGACCATCCATAAGAATATTGTTCAATCTTCCGTAGCTCCTGACGATATAATAGGCATAGGGATTGGAGCACCGGGTCCTCTCGATATTAAAAGAGGAATCATCAATTTTGCTCCCAATCTTCCTGGATGGAGAGATGTCCCTTTAAGGAAAATATTGGAAGATGAATTTAATATGAAAGTTGTTTTAGAAAATGATGCTAACGCAGCTGCCTGGGGTGAACGGTGTTTTGGTATAGGCCGAGGAGTTGACAATTTAGTATGTTTTACTTTGGGAACCGGAATCGGTGGCGGAATAATTATTGATGGCAAGATATATCATGGTAATAATTATGGAGCAGCAGAGTTGGGACATATGACCGTAAATAAAGATGGTCCTCGTTGTAACTGTGGTAACTATGGCTGTTTGGAAGCATATTCTTCTGCTACCGGGATTAAAAATAGAATAAAAAATAGAATAAAAGAGGGAATAAAGAGCAAATTCTTAAATTTTGACGATAATAAATTATTTGAATCACTAAGATTAAAATCAATTTTTGAAACTGCCCGCAAAGGAGATAAATTAACTAAAGGTGTGGTTGAAGAGGCAATCTCTTATTTAGGTATAGCCATTGCTAATATTGCCAATATATTGAATCCTGAAATGGTGGTATTAGTTGGAGGAATAACTAACGAAGGTGATAAACTGCTTACCCCTCTTAGAAGGGAAGTAAAAAAGAGAGCATTCTATTCCAATTATAAATCTCTTAAAATTGTTATTGGGAAATTGGGTGGAAACGCTGGTGTTCTTGGTTCAGCAGCTCTCCTGTGGATTCCCAATAACTGTTCCTGCTAAGTCAAGCTTTTTGGAAATAAGGATACAAGTTTTACGATAGGAAATAGATTAAAGTAAAAAAAGTTAAAGTTAATATAAATAATTGAAAAAAAATAAATATTTTTTATTTATAAAAGAGGATTTTTTAAATTTTTATCGAATTATAGTAACATAAGTAAAAATTAAAAGTATTGGAGGTAAAAATGTCAAAAAATTTAATAGTTTCATTAATAGTAATTTTATTAATTGTTGGCGGTTTTGGTATTTATACTTATGACCAATCCAATCAAGCAAAGAAAGAAGTGGAAGAAAAAAATCTTAAACTGGTAAGTAATGACGAACTTATTTCGGAATTGCAAGAAAATATACAAGAAAAAGAAAAACAGATTGATGAACTGAAAGCAAGTTTACCTAAAGAAGAAAGAGATTTAGAGAAAGAATATGCTGACAAATTAACAGAACTAACAGAAGAAAAAGCCAAACTTGAAGTTTTATTAACTGAAAAAGAAGAAACAATTAAAACCATTGGGAGACAAAAAGAAGAATCAGAACAGATTGTTTTTTCCAAGGACGAACTTATTTCAGAACTGAAAGAAAACATACAAGAAAAGGAAAAACAGATTGATGAACTAAAAGCAAGTTTGGCTAAAGAAGAAAAAGATTTAGAGAAGGAATATGCTATAAAAGTGTCTGAATTGATGGAGGAAAAAGGAATACTTGAAGCTTTATTAATTGAACAGGAAGGAATCTCGCAAACTAAAGATCGAGAGAAAGAGGAGCTTATTAGCAAATTAGAGAATTGCAATAATCAGATTAACGAACTGAAAAACAAGTTGGCTCAACAAGAAATTGAAGAAGAAAAAGATTATGTTGCAGAACTATCTGCATTAACGGAAGAGAAAAGTAAACTTGAAACTCAATTAAAAGCTTCTCAAGAGCTTCTTTTAGAAAGAGAAAATACTATCGCGCTCTTTAAACAACAAAAAGAAGATTCGGAAAAAGTTATTTCCGGAAAAGATAAAACAATTGCAGAATTATCCGAAAGCATAAGAGGATATGAAAATCAGATTAAGGAAATAAGCGAACAGGCAGCCAAAGAAGAAGAAAAAGAAATAGAAAAAGAGACAGAATATTCTATTAAATTATCCTTATTATCGGAAGAGAAAAGTAAACTTGAAACTCAATTAAAAGCTTCTCAAGAGCTTCTTTTAGAAAGAGAAAATACTATCGTGCTCTTTAAACAACAAAAAGAAGATTCGGAAAAAGTTATTTACGACAAAGATAAAACAATTGCAGAATTATTCGAAAACATAAGAGGATATGAAAATCTGGTTAAGGAAATAAGAGAACAGATGACTCAAGAAGAAAAAGAAAAAGAAGCAGAATATGCTGATAGATTAGCTTTATTAAAAGAAGGTAAGGGTATAATAGAGGCTAAATTAGTAGAGGCTATAAAAAAGAGCATACCAGATTATTATGAGGTAAAGAAGGGGGACTCACTCTGGAAAATTGCTGAAAGATTTTATAGTACAGGCGAGAAATGGATAAGAATTTTTGAGGCGAACACAGATAAAATAAAGAATCCTGATATGATTTATCCTTACCAGAGATTAACTATTCCTAAAGAATAAATTCGTATCGCGTAAAGAAAATAGTAATGTATATATGTAGTAGTAAGGGGCAGACCTTGTGTCTGCCCCTTACTACTATTCACTAACTACTATATTAACCAGTTAACTAGATAACCAGCTAACCAACTAACTATATTATCCGCAAATTTTGTCTATCTCTTCTTTATATTTTTTATGTATTTCAAATCTCTTCATCTTTAAGGTTTCAGTCATTTCTCCGGCTTCTATGGTAAACTCATGAGGAAGTAAAGCTATCCCCATTACTGTTTCATAGGGCATAAATCCGTGTTCTTTGGAGATTAGTCTTTTTTGTTCTTTTTGGAATAAAGAGATAACCTTGGGATGATTAATTAGCTCATCAATATTTTTATATTCAATATTTTCTTTTTCTGTATATACTTTTAGGGCTTCAAAGTCAGGAACAATTAATGTTCCCAGACGAGGTTTGTCCTGGCCAACTATAATCGCCATATTGATATATTCACTCTCTTTTAGTCTATCTTCTAAAGGAAGAGGTTCAACATTCTCTCCTCCTCTTAAGACTATGGTGTCTTTTATTCTGCCCATAATTTTAAGGTATTTTCCGTTATAAGTCTTTTTGCCCAAATCTCCGGTATTAAACCAGCCATCTTTAATAACTTCTTTAGTCTTTTCCTCGTTTTTGTAATAACCCTTCATTACCATCAGACCTTTAGTGAGTACAATACCCACTTTGCCATTAGGTAATTCTTTATCGTAATTATCTTTATCCACAATCTTTATCTCAACTTCCGGTAGGGGAGGGCCAACGGTGAACATAATGTAATTTTCCGGATTTCTTGCAGTTAGAACCGGAGAGGTTTCGGTTAATCCATAACCTTCACAGACCACAATCCCAACTACATTAAAGAATATATCCACCGCTTCAAGCAGAGCTCCACCTCCACTAATAGCAAACCTTAATTCCCCTCCAGTTATCTCTCTGATTTTTTTAAATACTAATTTATTAGCAAGTCTGTATTTCCAACCTAAGCCTTTAACTATTCTTTTAGCTTGGATTATTTCTTCAGAAGTATAATCAGCTTGATCGAATAAGGGTAGAGTATTATTAAGAATTCCATCTGCTTTTTTATATTTTTCTCCGATGCCAATAGCCCAATTAAATATAGTTTTCTGAAGTGCGCTTCCTTTTTTAACGTTATCCATAATCCCTTTATATACGCTTTCCCATATACGGGGAACACTACAAATAACAGTAGGTTTTTCTGCTTTAAGGTCTGGGAGGAGGACCTGTTTAAAAGGTTTACTATAGGCGGTTGAGGCTCCTGTGCTTAAGGCAATATACTCTGCTATTCGTTCAAAGATATGCCAGGAAGGCAAGATTGACAAATATCTGTCCTCTTTATTAAGTTTTTGTGTTGGAGGAGTAACTCTAATATTGTGCATAAAATTAGAATTGAGAAGCATAACCCCTTTAGGGTCAGCGGTAGTTCCGGAAGTATAAATTATAGTAACCAGATCTTCGGGCAGAGCAGTTTTAGATATTTCTGAAAACTTTGTATCTCCTTTAGCTAATAATTTTTCACCAAGCCTATTTATTTTATTAAAAGAAAAAATTGCCGGAGAATGTATTTCGTTATAATTTTTTTCTATAACTATAGTTCTTTTTAATAAGCTGTTTTGGATGAAATCGGCACCATCTTTAGATTTTGTAAATTTTATAATCTCATTAACATTATCTTCTAAATATTTTTTTAAAAAGGTTTTAGCTTTTTCTGATAGGAAAAATACTTTGCGTTGATTTCTTATCAAGTAATGAATGGCAGCCAGGAATTTCTCGCTTATTTTTTCTCCCTCTTTAAATTGAATCGGGATAGTCCATTCCGAAGCATCTTCTTCATCTGAAAACAGTTTGATTTTATCTATCAAGATAATATTTTTTATTTTGGGAAGGTCATGAGCCATACTATAAAATTCTGCAAACTGTTTTTCTTCTTCCAGGATAGCAGCCGTCGAATCTGAATGTTTAAGTTTAAAGTGAATATCATGAGATGAGCTGGCTCCGCTGCAGGGAACATCTGCTGCTCTTAAGCCAATAATTGCCATATCAGATATAATCCATTCAAAACGATTATCACTGACCAGACCTACATGGTCAAATTTTTCTATTCCGATACTAAGTAATCCTGTTCCAAATTTTTTCACTTTATTATGGAATTCTTTGTAAGTGACAGGCTCAAATTTTCCGTCTTTTTTTACTTTGAAAGCAGTTCTATCACCATAAAGATTTACACTGTTTCTTACCATTTCATTTAGTGTTTGTAATTTCATGAAAATATCCCCCCATATTTATAAAGATATCTACTAGTTAATATTAATAGTAGTTATTAACACCAAGTATATATATAAATTTTAAAAAAGTCAAATTATTAAATTATAAAGACCACTTCTAATAAATTTTTATATATTTTAAAATATTAATTTATCAATGGAGGAAATATTTTTCAAATAAAAAAGGGGGAAACAGTTTTAATCTTTAGGAAATTTTTAAGATACCTTATTTTGTTGAAATAAAAAAATTTTTTTAAAAAAATTAAATAAAAAGAAGGATTTTATAAAATAATGTAGAATAAAATATAAAAGGACGAATTGGAAAGATAGAATATTTTTTATTTTTATAAATTCTTTTCTATATTTAAAAAACTATGATATAATTATATCAAAATATTTTGCTAAAAATAAATTCACTTTTATTCTTTTAGGGAGATAGGGTGCGTGCGGATTATATCTATTGCCAACCAAAAAGGCGGAGTAGCAAAGACTACTACTGCCATAAACTTAGGAGCAAGCTTAGCATCATTAGGGAGAAAAGTTCTATTAATCGATTTAGACCCTCAAGCCCATACTACTTTGGGATTAGGCTTTGAACCGGATAGTTTGTCTAAAACTATATTAAATGTTTTAGAACCTCATCGCTCTAAGAATAGATTGAAATTAGAAGAAATAATAATAAAATTAAAAGTAAATGACGAAAATAATTTGTTTTTAGCTCCTTCTAATATTGACTTTGCCAGTGCAGAATATAGGCTTATTGACCAAATAGGTAGAGAAGATTTTTTAAGTTCGAGTATCAGAGAGTGCAAAGTCCCTTTTGATTATATTTTTATTGATTGCCCTCCTTCTTTGGGGATCTTGACTGTAAATGCCTTAAAGGCTTGTGATGAAGTCATTATCCCTATGCAGCCACATTATTTTGCTCTTAGGGGTATAGAAGAATTTATAGAGACAACCGAGATCGTGCGGAGGAATTTAAACCATTCTTTAAAAATAAATATTTTAATTACCATTGCTGACACAAGAAGTAATTTAGCCAAGGAAGTTATAGCTGAAATAAAACAATATTTTAGTGATAGGTTATTTAAAACGATAATAAGAAAAAATATTACTTTGGTAGAGGCCAGCAGTCAGGGTACACCGGCTCTACATTATAGTCCCAATTCTCACGGGGCTATTGATTATTATAAATTAGCTCAAGAGGTGATATCTTTTGAAAAAGAAGAGATTAGCGCGGGGATTCAGTAAAATCATAGATTATAAAGAAGAATTAATTAGGGATACATCTGAGGGGATTGATGAAAGGGTTGAAATTCAGAATAAGGAATAGAAAAATTCGATCATGTAGGACTGGTCTGTGATAATCGCTTTGAATGGATAATTGCCGATATGGCAATTATCGGCCTACGAGCAGTCGATGTCCCCTGTAGTGGTGATAGTTCATCTCATGATATCTATTTTAAATTAAATCATTCAGATGCGAAAGCTACTATAATGGAAGGAGAAAAGCAATTTTCCAATTTTTATAGTGTAATAGAAGATCTTCCTCGGATAAAGAATATAATCCTAATTGATAAAATCAATATGTTTTCTGAAAAAGAGGATGCTCCTGAGTGGACCATACCAATTAATTTCGAAGAAAACGGCAAAATAAATAAAAAACTCTGGTCTGATTTATGTTCATTAATAAATAGCAAAAACAAGTATATCTTCTTATCAGCTGAAGCTAAAAAATTCTTAGAAAAATACTTAGCAGAAAGTGGAGCATCTTCAATAGTGGCGAAGATCGCAAAACAACAAGGTATCTTGACTATAGGCGTGGTAACTAAACCTTTTGCTTTTGAAGGGAAAAAGAGAAAATTGCAAGCAGATGCTGGGATAGAAGAGCTTAAAAAAGAGGTAGATGCCCTAATTACCGTCTCTAATGACCGTTTGTTGAGGATATCTTCTAAGGATACTTCTATGAAAGGTGCTTTTGAAATGGCAGATAAAGTATTACGTCAATCTGTTCAGGCTATCGCTGATTTAATTACCATTCCTGGTTTAATAAATTTAGATTTAGCAGATGTAAGAACAGTAGCTAAAGATGCTGGTTTATCTCTGGTAGGTATCGGAATAGGGAAGGGAAAAAAGAAAGCAATTACTGCAGCAAAAATGGCCATTTCCAGCCCCTTATTAGAGGTATCAATAAAAGGCGCAAAATCATTATTGGTAAATGTTACTGGCGGTTTAGATATGAGCTTATTCGAAGTAAATGAAATAGTTGATAATATATCTCAGGCAGTAGGAGCAGACACTAATATTGTTTTTGGGGCGATTATTGATGAGGGAATGAAAGACGAAATAAGAGTGTCAGTTATTGCTACAACATGTGAGGAAATTAAAGAAGAAGAAAAGGATCAAAATTTAGCTAAGATAAATGTTAAAGGAAAAAAAGATATCGAAATAGAAGATAAATTTAGAATAAAAGATAATTTAATAGATGATAAAGACTTAGAAATCCCTGCATTTTTGAGAAAAAGAATGAAAGGTGATAGAAGGAAAATTATCAAAAATTAAAAAAATTTTATTTCAAGATCTTTTACCCGTTTTCACGAGTACAAGCTTAATATTATTTCTCCATGATTAAAATATCAAGGATGTTAAATTAGTTTTAATCTCCAATTACTCAGCAATTGAATATCTGAATGATTAGATTTCCGCTTGCCTAAAAAATATTTGGTGTTATTGTTCTTATGAAAAATAAAAAGAAACGGCAACTTTCCTTTACTACTTATGAAGCTTCTAAGAAAATAAAAAAAGATGATCCCTTAAAGATTATCTTTGAATCTGTAGATTGGTCTTTTGTTTACCCGCTTATTAAAGATAAATATATGACTGATAAAGAATTGGTTTATAATCCAGTTGCCTTGTTTAAAGCCCAACTTTTAATCTGG
>JABUBK010000092.1_pt1 | contig 17002 bp, 17 predicted proteins | sample 7332671 | NCBI WGS metagenome assembly JABUBK01 (sample SAMN07256342, study PRJNA390944) | subsurface metagenome | isolation source: Methane hydrate marine sediment | place: Pacific Ocean: Eastern North Pacific, ODP site 1244 | collected 2002
ATAATGGGAGTTGTGACCTACCTTGACAGTTTACCCGAGGTTGAAAGCACTGAGATTATACCTGAGACCGATAGGCCTTCAATCATAGTCTTCCTGCGTGAGCCGATAAACTTGCCTGATGTGATGAGGACACTTCCAGAAGTGGCTGAGGTCAAAGAAGACGTAACTGACACGGCTGGTGCCAATGGCAAACCAAGGAAGGTTCAAATAGTGCTTTCAAGAGAAACTATGCCACAGGAAGGCAGATAAAAAGAAAACAAAATTGCCAATATCCTATCCTACCACCCTCATTGCCCTTCACTTGAGCCACCCTATTCTTCTTGAGACCTCATCTGCAGAGTTAAAGTGCCATATGAACTTTAAATTGCCTTCCCCTTACGGTAGGTAATTCGCCACCGGTCTAGTTTCGGCGTCAAGTGCACATGTTGGCTTGTTGTTAAGCCACATTTAGTTATAATATGGTGTGAGCAATGATTATACAATGTGATTTTGATGGCACCATTATCAGAAATAACCTCAGTGTTCTGCTTAGAGAAAAATATGCTTGTGGCGACTGGTAAAAGATTGACTCAGACTATCTTCACGGCCATCTAACTGTTGAACAGAGCAATAAACTACAGTTTGCACTCATTAAAGAACCTAAAGAGAGACTGCAAGAATTCGTTCGCCAGCATATTGAGCTAAGACCGGGCTTTGTAGAGTTTGTCAGGCATTGTCAGGAGAGCGCTATCCCTTTTGCTATCGTTAGTAGTGGACTTGATTTTTACATTGAACCTGTATTAGTAGAGATTGGTGTGCCAGATTTAGAATTACACTGTGGGCGAACCTCCTTCAGCCGTGACGGCATTAACGTATCCTACTATGATCCTAAGGGTAATGTCCTCAACCAAGGATTCAAGACAAAGTATTTGACTTGGCTTAGGAAACGGGGCACGAATATCATCTATTTAGGGGACGGGCTCTCTGAGTTGGAGGCAGCACGCCAGGCTGACCATGTATTTGCTACAGGCCATCTGCTAGATTTACTCGACACACACTCAATTGCCCGCAGCGCTTTTTCTGATTTTTACGATTTGGTGCGCCAGATTCGTCTTCTTTGATACTTCAGTGATCTTCGTTCTAGTTATATCAGTACCTCTGCCACACAAAACAGAGTATTATACGCATTTAACAATCCAATGGATTTTCAAATCACACAATAAGATGTTTTGTTGCCTGCCTAATATTATAATAATATAATAGAGTAATAATAAGGGGTAGGATACATGTGAAGGTACTTCTGAGAGCTATCGTACATGATTACTCACCTGTGAAGTAGGTGGAATTTAGAGGCAAATCATGAATCCGGATATGGAAAAGATTAAGGGAATAATAGATGAACACCAGGGACATCTGAAAAGCATTGGTGATGGCATTACTGAGGGCCTATGGGATGGCATAAAGGAAGGAGTCACTGAGGGTTCGAAGAAAGGAGCGAGGGATGGATTGAGGGAGTGTTTAGAACAGGGCTTCATGAATATTGGCGAGGGCACAATTGAAGATGTGGTGGCCTATATTTCGGAGTCAGCTATAAGCCGGAAAGCCATAAAGGGGACCAGCCATACCATAGAAAGTAGTTTTAAGAGGTATCTAGATACGCTGAGCGATAGTATCATCGATAGGATTCGAGGTAAGGAGCTGGTACTGCCCCTAGACCACATGGAGTCCGTCGTTGAGCTTACTAAGCTGAGGCAGCAGATAATAGGACAGATGATTGGAGAAAAACTCCCCCATAATCCTCTCTGCAGCAGCGTTGTAGCCGGAGTCCAAACTGCCTTGGATGAGGCACTGGATAGGAAGATCCAAGACTTCAGCACCAAGATTCAGGAGGCGGTGGAAAGTGGAGCTGAAAGTCCAAAGGAGAAGCTACAAAGACCCACAAGAGACTACCAGGTAGAGCAAGAAAGGGAATATATAAAAGCTCCTATCAAAGACTCTGTGGCCAAGATAGTGGAGACAATCATTTCTGATGTCATCAGGCAGATTACCAAAAGGCTCATCGCCAATTTACAGAAGGAACTGAAGGAGAAATCCATCCGAGTGTTGGAGAAAGCGCTAGAGAATATTACTGAACAAAAGCTGGAGCAGGGCTTGAATAAAAGCATAAATCTGCTCATGGATAAGATTGCCCAGAATAGCGGTGACAGGATGAGTTTCGCGGCCGATATAGATAGAAGCTTTGGCGGCAGTCTCAAGGACTACCTCTCATCCCTGTCCAAGGGGCCCAGGTTCCCGTTATGGAAGGGACTTCTGATTGGTGCCGGCATATTGGCTATTGCTGGCCTAGTCTATGCCTTATCCACCGGCAACGAATACCCTGAAGCCGTGGCCTCGGTAGGCTGGACCGAGGGATTAACGGTCGGCTTCAGCAGTGAGGGCTCTCACACCCCCGATGGATACATAGAGTCCTACTACTGGGACTTCGGAGATGGTCATGCGTCAGAAGAACCGAATCCTACACATACCTATCAGGAGACGGGAGAGTATACCGCTATTTTGACCGTAACGGATGACGAAGGAGCAATAGGTAAGGATACTGCCTATGTATATATAGGTAATGGCCTATCCTTGCCTGATCTGGTGATAACAGAAGCAAAGTTCGAGTGGGATCCTCGCGAGCGTGTTGTAGTCTATTACTACATCAGGAATCAAGGTGGAGCAGTGGCCGCTCCAAGCGTTACACATCTGTATATCGGAGATGAGTGGCTATCCGAGGACGCTGTCAATTCGCTAGCGCCTGGGGAGGTGGCTATAGGTGAATTTCCCGCCTTTAAACTCACTGGGGATCAGATTTCCCGGTTACGACTTCTTGCCGACGTGGCAAATAGTGTAATTGAGATCAATGAAGAGAATAACTCAATGGCACATGTAGAGCCACCTTAAGGAAGTCTTCTGACGGTATGAATACTGTGTTGACAAATACCTCAGAGGGAGACTATCCTCAAGTTTTAATATGTGAAATAGTCTTAAAACAACGCAATCGCGGTTTTGGTTTGGGAGCTTCAGGAAATAAATCAATGATACCGGTACCGCCAACTAATAGGAATGTGGTGGCTGGTGCCCTTTTTTGATTTCAGTTATAGATTTGGTAAGATAATCAATAGAAGGAGGGGCACCATGAACGTAAAAAATAAGTTGATGGCTGATGCGGTCTTTGAAGGTGGAGGTGTTAAAGGGATCGGCCTCGCTGGTGCCGTTGCAGTCGCCGAAGAGAGGGGCTACCAATGGGTAAATGTAGCCGGCACCTCGGCCGGGGCCATTGTAGCAGCCCTTCTGGCTGCTGGCTACAGTGCGGCTGAAATGAAAGAGATAATGGAAGAACTGGACTACATTAGATTCAAAGATGCCAGTCTGCTCGATAGAATTCCTTTAGTTGGACCGGTAGCCAGCCTGATTTTTGAAAAAGGTATCTACGAAGGCAAATGGTTCGAGTACTGGATGAGAGAATTACTTCGGAAAAAGAAGGTCGAGACGTTTAATGACCTTATCGTGGAAGAGCACAAGGATGACGAGCGATACCGCTATAAACTCAGGGTAATAGCCTCTGATATCTCCCGAGGTCGTTTGCTGGTCTTACCTCAAGGCATAGCCGATTTCGGTATCCGCCCCGGAGACCTTAATGTGGCTGCTGCTATCAGGATGAGCATGAGCCTCCCCTTCTTCTACGAACCGGTTAGGCTTAAAAACATGAAGACTAATCAAGTAAGCTACATAGTAGATGGCGGGCTATTGAGTAATTTCCCGGTATGGCTATTTGATACGGAGGGAAGCATACCTGAGTGGCCTACTTTTGGCTTTAAGCTGGTTGAGCCTGAGGAGGGGACTCCTCACCAAGTGCGAGGGCCAATTAGCCTGCTTACTGCCTTATTTTCGACAATGACACAAGCTCACGATGCTCGGTACATTAAAGACGCAGACTTTGTCCGCACTATTCCCATCCCAACTTTAGATGTAAGGACAACTGACTTCGACCTTTCCCGGGAGAAAAGTGAAGCACTATATCAGTCCGGCAGACAAGCAGCAGAGAGGTTCTTTGATACCTGGGATTTCGCCAAATACGTCGAGGAATACCGGAAAGGCAAGCCCCAAATTGATAGAGGGCTACGTCTCAAGTTAGTATAAGCTGATTATGCAGTCGATTGTCGATCGTTTTCTAGTCTGGTGGCTTCGTACTGGCCGATACAGGTGGTCGTGGTCGCGTCGGCGTTTATTTGAGCGTCGATATCTCAGCATTGCTCTTCCGACAGCAGGCTCATTGGAAGAGATCCAAGCTTGTCTGAGGCAAGTAACGTGGACGATGGACGGGCCTTTGCATCTATTCGATTGTATCAGCTACCCACAGTTAACATGGGCCAAGAAGAAGGATGACTGTGACGGTTTCGCTAGCTTAGCTGCCGAGCTACTGCGTCGGTGGAATACAGGTTGTAATCCAGTTTTGGTTACGGCTATGTTGCGCCCGGTCCGGGCTAGCCATACAGTTTGCGTATTCATGGCTCCGAATGGCAACCTGTGCTTCTTCGACAATGACTCACTACGATGTGAAGACTGCCAAACATATGACGAAGTAGTGGCAAGGATCAGTAAGTACGCCAACAGGTTGGTCTGCTGGGATGTCAGAAATCCTGTCACGCTTGAGATGCTAGAATTCCACAGGTTGTGAGAGTTTGGGCCGTAAGTTAGCAGCGGCTTGACGAAGTCTCAGGAGAGGACTAAGCTCAAGTCGCAACATGTGAAACAACTTCACGACAGCAAAAATGTGTTCAGGGAAGATGAGGCGGGTAGCAAGGGCACTGGAACCGCTAGTTAACGAGGCGGTGGCTGGTTCCCGTCTTGGTTTGAACCAGATTATTCGAATCATGTGTTCGTCTATATGGCTGTTGGACTAAATGACAGCCACTTGTCCTGCCATGTGTGGCTGACTTTAATGGAAGAGACTACGAATTCTGAGGAATCATTGGGGGGTTACAATGAAGAAGTTTACTCATGCCTGGTTAGCCTTTATGGCAATAAAAAGGTTGGAGGACACAAACCTGTCTCGCACAAACCGCAAGTACGCCGACAGCCTCATAGAGTGGTTCAAAAGACATAGAGACGGTGTAGCACAAGGAGCTTGGTATCCTGATTCGGCGATAAAAGATATGGCTAACAGCCACGTACTTAAATTCACGCCTTCGGCTGGAGCTGGGAACAAATTCAAGCGGCTTCCAACAACCTACCTGAATTATGAATATGGCAAAAACTCTCCTGTGAGAAAGCAATCTTTCACAGTCGACAAACATGATAACTTGCCCGATCGTTGTGAATCTATCGCACATTCAGTAATTGACCATCTTAAGATGCAGGAAAGAGAGGACAAAGGTTCACCCATTTCTCCAACCGACAACCAGATCGCACTATTGCTGTTCATGTTAAGTCACTATATCGCAGATGCCCATATGCCCTTCCACTGTGACAGCAGGAGATTTTCGAAAGGAGCGGACCTTCACGGTTATGTAGAGGGTGAATGGGATGACGTGATACGACGTTATTACCGAATCGATGAGGATAACGAGCGGTTCTTCTATGACCCCTACGGGTATCCACTAAGGGATTTAAGCAGTGATCAAGAATATCAATCATCATTTCTAAAAACAGTTGATAATGTGCTGCAGGAGAGGACCTTCGTTATGTCGTGGGGAGCCAAGAACAAGAACGTATGGGACTTCATGAGTGCCATATGCCAGCATTCTTATCTCCTTTCGTATTGTTTCATTCCACAAGAGTATGATTATACCGATGTCACTCTAGATAATTGGCAATCTTTAGGCTCGATAACATTTGAGGATCTTAGTGTAGCCGTTTTTTCAGATGCGATCGATTCGATTGCTCGTGCCTGGTTCAGAATTTGGCGAAGGTATAAGAAATGGGAAAGAAAGCAGAGAGCCAGGAAGCAGGTTCCAGACCCGGGTCGCTGACTCAGCCACAACCGGAGTAACTCATATTGAACAAATTGACGAACTGTGTCCTCAAGAACTCTGGTTGGCAACTTACTATCTTCCAAATATTTGCAAAACGGAGTATACTCAAGCTAACAGTGGACTGGCAATAAATAGTCTGAGGAAGCAAGTCAGTGAGGCCAAGTTATGATACTCAAACTCAAATGTCCTAAATGTAACGCTGAAAGTAGTTTGTCCCTGACTGAGTCAACCTATCAGGGTCCGTATCGGTGCTGGAAATGCAGAGAGCTTTTTACCATTAAAACGGAGAATAACGAGCTAAAGTCCTGTGAACCCCTTAGTCAAGAGGAATTCGATAGACAACAACAAATTGAAGCCTTGAAAGCCAAGTTTAAACAGCACTAGCTGATAGGGCAAATGCTACTACACTCTCTAACGCTGTAACCACATTCCACACGCACAGAGATTCATCAGGCAAAGTACTCTCAAATACTAGTTATCCTCTCACCTTCCAAAACGATTTACGGCTGCTGCTATTCTTAGATTTTCCGGGTCAATAGGCTCCCATAGGGCACTTGGCCGACGCCGGTAGCAGAGTATTCGCTTATCGTTGGCTAGGAACGATAATTCCTGCCCGTCAGGCAGAATACAATTTGTGACCCGTAATGTCGTGTCTCTTTTTTGATGTGACTCTTTCATCTTCCGAAGCACCCTACACACCTCGCAATTCATTTTAGTAAACGAGAGAGACCAACCCGTGTTATTGCAGTTTTAGTACCGTGCAGGTTGAACAAGGAAACCTTACGTACCGACAGGTACACAAATCATAATAACCTCTTTAGTATTGTAGATTATGTTGGCGGTGGGAAGGTCTTGTGTTCTAGAGCAATCTTCCTCAATATTCTGTTGCACCTTCTGCCCCTCTCCAAAGTTGTAACTACATTCTGGGTACCCAAGGGTTTATCTTGGTCAGACTGTCTGCTCTTGGTGCAATTTGGACTGGCACTAAATTACTACCGTTTATAACCCATTTGGGCTATTTACATGGTAAGGTAAGAGAAGTTATAAATAACTTACAGCGCTTTGAGGGCATTTAAGGTGGGATATTGCCACGTTTTACCCAGTCAGGCCAAATCGGGTAAAGGAGGTTAGTGAATATGGCTGCTCGCATTAAGAAGATTCTGTTTCGCTTCAGATGGCTAACCATGTCTCCCCGCCAGCAGTATGCCTATTTATGGGTGAGGGGAGGCTCACTCCGTCACTAGACTCCCACGCTGATAGATATGCGGATTGTATTTTTTGTGTTGCATTCAATCTAATTAAACCTGATTGAGAAGAAGGAGCTAACAAACAATGAACATAAGAGAGAAACCGATAGGCACAGAGAACGCACGGAGGGCAGCCGAAAGGTTCATATTGGACAGATACCCTTACGCAAACGTCGCCTTTGAAAGGGCTGCGTTAAAGACCGATGGTACACGTCAATTCTATGAAGTTGCAGGGTGCTGCAGGCTCATTAAATGGCCTAACTCAGTTGGCAGAAAAAGCCAATGTGAGATACAGGTTGATGCCTACAGTGCAGATATTGCCGGCTACCACGGAATGGAACACGTGTTATCGTCATAAGGTGAGATTAAGAAAAACGATTAATTTCCTCTCTATTTGCCATTTCTCTATTGATTACCTGTTATATTCTCTTGTTTCTTATCCACAAGGCTGGGGCAGCTTCTCCTCTAACATCTTTACTGCGGGGTATCGTGGCACCATCCTGCACTATCTGGAACGTATACGGTAAGAGGCAGAAAACAGTCACCACCAGGTAAGCTCTATTTACCCCTGCCCCTAAGCAAGTGAGTCTTTGCACAAAATCGCGGATTGACGGACATCGGCGACTGCTGCCTGGTTGACCCTAGCATATCCAAATTTAGTTGTTGATGCACGTTTGTTTTTTATAGGCTTCGTTGTCACAATAGCTTGCTTTGTGTCGTCTGAGATAGGCCTATCGATAATCCTTGGCCGAAAAGTGAAAGGCTGCTACCTTCCAGTCATACTACCTCCAAGAACTACCTTGAACTACCTTTTGCTACCTCTGAGGACTACCTCCAACTACCTTTATCACTACCTTTGATCCAAATATGACTACTACCCCTAATAACTACCTTCAAAGACTACCTCTAAATACTACCTTAAAAGGTAGTAAAGTCACTATAGTTTTACTACCTCTGTAAATAACACAAAAGCCCCTACCTTAAGAGGCAGTGTTCTAGTCTGGCCTAGAGGCGACTCTAGGTTTGCCAATAGAGATGACTAGAGGCCGGTGTAGGTTTGCCATAATGGTTCTCGGTTGGTTCTCGAGAACGTTCTCGGTTTGGTAACAGTAAGTTCTCGGTAAGTTCTCGGTTTACGTTCTCTTTGTGTTCTAGTCGCTGGCAAGAGATATCACGGGGATTTCTAAAATTTCCGGGTATCTTTGGGCAACCGTGCTCAGTAGTAATTACCGCAGCTCTCCATCACACAAGAGCTTACTTTGTTACCTCATTGCACAAGTTAGTGCTCTGGGTAATGCGCCGGGTTACCATTGCACAATACTGACTTTTGTGCAATCTTACTCCATTGAACAAAAAGTCATAAGGTTAAATTTCAAGAACGAGCTATTATGTCGGTAATCCCCCGGGGGGCAGCAAGGCAAAAAGGAAAATAAAAAGCCTCCCTTTTTAGGAAGGCTCCTGTCGCCATTTTTAACAGTCTAGTCTATTGGCAATTATGGATCGACGGCAACTTGCGGTGTTGTACTCATGATTGCAGAGGCCATTTGCTGCTTATCTGAGACGACGCTCCTGAGTTATGCTCAAGTACTTCAAAAACAACGAGGGAGCCCCTCCAGGGGACTCTCTCTTTGGTTGGCCAGCCCAATGGACTACGACGCGGGCGTGGCAAGAACCTGATCGGAGTTACCAGACTCATTGTCACTCTCATCTACAGCAGTAACCACGTAGTAATAATCTGTACCGTTGGCTAGCCCGGTATCGGTGTACTCACTATCGGTAACTGTAGCGATCTTTGTATATGGGCCACCGTCCACATCAGCTCGGTAGACATTATATTCTTTCAAGTCTGCCTCGCCATTATCATCCCAGTCTAGAGATACCTCCCCGTCACCCGGGGTAGCCACCAGACCACTAGGTATCGCCGGGGCAGTGACATCAGTGTACTCATAGTTGATCAAGTCAGTCTCAAACAGGAATCTGGCCGGTTCCCAAGTTATTACTTTATAGATAGGAGCTGGATCCTCAGCATCGTAACATTCGGAAGGTACCAGCCAGATTTTAGCCCCCGTAGCGTTATCGTATGAATCTGGTAGTAAGGTGTAGTCGTAAAAGTATCCGTTGGCGTCGTTGGGGTGGGGTAGATCCATGCCCAGATATACTGAGCCAGATAGCGTCAAGATGCCATCGACCGCGGTCCCAGTAGCGATCAGAGCCCCATGATTATCACCGCCCCAGTCGTTGAACCTGTCCTCAGTGTCGGCGTAGTAGATCAGGCTGTATTCAATATCATCGAGGCCGAATCCCTGGAAGTCGTAGCAGAACTCCTCACCTTCAGTGCTATAGTGCAACTCACCAAAAATATCATCATCAATAATTGCCCAATCACTATCAGGATTTTTGTTCTCTAATGTCAATTCTCCATCCAGTTCGCACTCTGCACCTGAAGAGGTGACCTGTAGCTTAACTACTGGTTTGACTATGACATTAGGCTTATCAGGTTTGTTTGGATTCGGGTCTTTATCGAAATTCCCGGTGAAAACAACAGACTTTTGAAGATCAAAGTCAAGCAGTATGCTTGTTTCCCCTTCCTCTACCACGAACGGGCGAACAAACTTCAGTGTTCCACTAGGCAGTTTGGCCGGGACTGTCTGGGATTCGCCAGCTTCGCCATCAATGTCCTCGTGGTAAGTGACTTCGACTGGATGATTTTCATTCTCTTCATCCGCATACATATAAACGCGAATTTGAGTGTATTTAACACCCACATCTACCTGGCTTTGGGCGAGTACTACTTCGCCCATGTCGGCATTGAGGTCAATTTTTCTAATGCCCTCATCCTCGAAAAAGGTTTGATCCTCAACATCTTGTACAAGTGATATTTCTTCCCATACTCCCTGGCCATCCGGATCTTCAGCAGCCTTGTGAACCTCAACTCTGTCAAAGTAGACCGTCACATTTTCCACTACATAACTTGGAGCATCAGTTACCAATACAGTGAGAGTGCTCGAAGTACCCTCAGGCATTGAAGACGACGGTCCGGTTGAAGCACACCCGGCTAATAGCACGGCTGCTATAACCATTACTGTCAGCAGTACAAACCCCTTTTTCATTTTGATTGCCTCCTCTTCTGAAATAGCATGTTTTGCGACCAACTAATATATATAACGAAAGACCTGTAAGTGTGTCAGGTAAGTAATCGGTGATACTTTAGTACTGGGCTCAGGATGCAGGGGAGCTATCCCGGTTTTACACTGTGATTTCTAGCGGGGTTGTCTATTTAACTGACATTCGCTTTCAGGTTTCGTTATATACAGTAGAGGGAAGTTGATATGTTGGAATCGCCAGGTTATGGGGAGCTGGCATTGAGTCACTGCACGGGTGATGCTGAATACTTTAGTATCCATACTATGTATGGGAGTAAGAGGCATGATGGGCACAGGAGGACTGCGCTTTAGCGCTTCATCGTAGTATACTTATATGATAAAGATCTCGTGGTAGATTACGGAATATGAGCGCTGAAGCGAACAGTAAGACGGATGAGCGAAGAGAGAAGGAAAACAGGCTTGCCAGTCTCTATGAAGAGTACTTTGACAGGATCGCGCGATATATATATGTGCGTATAGGCGATAAGAATGAAGCTGAGGATCTGGCGGGGGAGGTTTTCCTTAAAGCACTTGAATCACTTAAATCATATAAGGAGCGTGGTATCCCGATGCAGGCGTGGCTATTCAAGATTGCTCATAACCTGGTTGTAGACCATCTGAGGAAGGCAACAAAGCGCAAGACCGTTCCCATAGATACTGTACAAATAGAAACTGGAGAAGATCCAGTAGCCACAGCCGAGAAGAACATAGAGATGGAAAGGGTAAATGAGGCTATGCAGAAACTCACGCCGGAGCAGAGAGAGGTGGTACGGCTACGTTTCTTTGGTGACCTAAGTTCCAAAGAGGTAGGAGCCATTCTGAGGAAGAGTGATGGGGCAGTGCGTGAAATGCAGCGCGCTGCTATAGAGAAATTACGCGGACTATTGACTAGCGAGTGCTAGATTTATGACATCGGATACTGAAATGAAGGATAACTTGGACAAGATACTAGACGAATGTATCGACCGCATAAACCGTGGGGAAAGCGTTGAGGCCTGCCTTACCGACTATCCTGAGTGCAGCGAGGAACTGAGACCCCTACTTTCCGCCATGCTTGATACACAAAGTGCATATTCCTTCACACCCTCGGTTCGGGCTAAGAACTCCCACAGGCAGCGCTTCACTACGGCTCTGGTAGCATCAAGGGAAAGACGTGCTAGAAAGAAGCCGGTATATACTTGGATATTAGGCTGGTCGAAGGTATGGGGTCCAGTTGCTGCCGCTATTGTCATTGCCCTAGTGGGTTACTTTGGTTTGAGACCGGCGCTCATGACGCCAGTGATGATAGCCCAGCCCAACCCTGAAGGCAATTTCGTCTTCCTGGTGAGTGATGAGGTCAATGCCATCAGTGACTTTCAGAAATTGAACCTCTCGATATCCAGGGTAAGCCTGCATCTTAGTGGCGACGACGAAAAGATTATCGAATTTGAGCCAGGGGTTCAGATGCTGGACCTGACCGACTTGCAGGGTAACCGGGCACAAGAAATCTGGAGAGGAGATATCCCTGAGGGTGAATATAGCAAGGTATTCCTTGAAGTATCAGAGGTCAGTGGCATCCTGCTAGAAAGTGGAGAGGAAATAGAAATTAAACTACCTAGCGGCAAATTACAGATTTCAAAGCCATTTAGGGTTGAGAGCGGTGAGGTGACCAACTTCGTCTACGACTTAACCGTAGTCAAGGCAGGGAAGAGCGGTCAGTACATTTTGAAACCACAGATTGGCCAGAGCGGTGCTAATCAAGACTTCATCAAGGTTAAACCCGAAGTGCAACCGGAAAATAAGGGTAAATCAAAAGGGAAACCGCAGAAGCCTGGAAAGCCAGAGGAGCAATCTGAAGAATTTGACGGCATAATTACAGCGATTACTGATGGTGCCTACAATGCCAGCCCTTGGACTATGACCTTGGAAGGCGTAGAGGGAGACGTCACCGTATGTGTAGCCGAGTTAGAAGGAACACCTTCGCCTGGGGCTAAGGTAAAAGTTGAGGGCGTCCTGATAGACAATGCCATCGAGGGCGCCAAAGCCGAGATTGAGGGTGAGGAATAGCCATAGCACGAATTAGGGTATCACGAGACAGAAACTGGCCAACTAGGTGAAGGTGAACCAAATCAGGATAACAGCAAGAACGACAATAGGAAGGAGCATGTTTGTCAATGAGTGAAGTAGACGGATTTCATGAATTATTTGAGCTGATGGTAGAAAAAGGGGCTTCAGATCTACATTTAAGGGTCCCCAGTCCGCCTGTGCTACGTATTGATGGCGTGTTGATACCGCTTGAAGACTTGCCGCCGATTACTGCCAAAGACGTTGAAATGCTGCTTGAGCATGTTGTCACCCCAGAGCAAATGAGTACTTTTCGTACAGAGCTGGAGCTAGATTTCGCCTACAGCGTTCCCGGGTTAGCTCGATTCCGGGGTAATGCACTAAGACAAAGAGGAACGGTTAGTCTTTCCTTTCGCTTTGTACCATTTGATGTTCCATCTATTGATGACATGGAACCCCCCCAAATCTGCAAGAAGCTTATTCTAAAGCCTGGGGGGCTCATCCTGGTAACCGGCCCCAGCGGCAGTGGCAAGTCGACTACTCTGGCGGCAATGCTTAATCATCTTAATGACAATGCTAAGCGAAATGTCATCACCATTGAAGACCCTGTCGAATACTTGCACCCCAACAAAAAATGCCTCATCGCTCAGCGAGACCTAGGGGATGATACGAAGTCTTTCTCTATCGCCCTAAGGCATGCCCTACGGCACGACGCGGATGTGATTGCCATCGGTGAGATTCGTGACTTAGACACAGTAAGCACAGCTATCACGGCAGCTGAGACGGGACATCTGGTGATTGGCACGTTACACACGATCGACGCTGTCCAGTCTATTAATCGTTTAATTGATATCTTCCCCCACGGGCAGCAGCAGCAAATCAGGTTCCAGCTGTCAGAAGTAATGGAGGCCATATTGTCACAGACTGGAGTGCACCCTTATGATTGGACAGAAAGAGTTAGGAGAGTCTGGCGGGGTGCTGCATTATTCTGTTGAATAAACAATGTCTCCTCAAAGTCATCCGGTGATTGATACTCCAGGGCCGAATGAAGTCTCTTGTGATTATAGACCTCCTCAATGAAATATGGAAGTCTCTCCATCACGTCCTCTATCGTTTCATATTCACACAGGTACACCTCCTCGTATTTAAGCGTTTTGAAAAAGCTCTCCATCCGGGCATTATCGTAGGGATTACCTTTCCGCGACATACTGATGGTGAAGCCGCAACGCTTGAGTTCATCTACATATTCCGCTGAGGCGTATTGCACGCCTTGGTCGGAGTGGTGAATGATGCCTGGATCGGGACATCTCCTGGCTATTGCCATGCGTAGTGCCTCCAGTGTCAGCGCCGTATCTATTCTCCTTGATATAGTATAACCAATCACTTTACGAGAGTAGCCGTCCAGTATCGCCGCCAGGAAGACAAAGCCGGTACGGATGCGAATGTAAGTGATATCGGCCATCCAAACCTGGTTCAACCGGCTTACGAGCATTGCCCTGATCAGGTTTGGATAGACCGGGAAGCAATGGTTACTGTTCGTGGTGGCAATCCACTTACGCTTGACTCTGCAGAGCAAATCACTCTCCTTCATCAAACACAGGACTTTCTTGTGGTTGACCAGCTTCCCCTCGTGTTTCAACTGGTGGGTAACCCGGCGGTAGCCATACCGGGGAAACTCAAGGCAAATAGCCTCAATTCGGTCTATTAAGTCAGCCTCCGCCCTCATCCGGTCAGGCTCTTTGGCTTTAGGGCTATAGTAGAAACTGCTTCTGGCAAGATTCATCAGTCCACACCCCTGCCGGATGCTACTGAGGAAATGTTGCCACCGCACGACGATTTCTCGTTTCTTTGTGACTGGTTGAGGCTGTGCTGGAGCCCCTTTTTTAGAAACTCGTTCTCCAGTGTCAGTTTGCCCACCAACCGCTCCAGCTTCTCAACCCTGTCCTTGAGAGCTGCTTCTTCGGTGGGTTCGTTGTTGAACTTACCCCGGCTGTACTGTTTCTTCCAGTGGTAAAGTACGCTTGCTGAAATATTATACCGGCGACAGAGCTGGGCAGGGCGGCTTTCCCCACTGAGTAGCTCCTCGACCGCGTGCCTCTTGAACTCTTGGCTGAAACTTCTTTGGTTCCTCATGGCAGGGTCCTTTCTATCCCTCATTATAGGATATTTTGACCCTGCCAAACCTTCCTAACCTAAAGTGTCCAGTTTCAGGGGTTCACTCCAGGCTTGTGCAATCAGTACATCTCAACAGGCTACTCTCTTAGACACTAAATGGGAATGCCTGGTCGTCAAGTGTGTTATTAGGAGATCATATACTAGGATAAAGAAACGGTTGCCGAAGTGTCCTAACCAAAGGAGTTATTTCAGCAGCGGCCTAGACAGCTACTCGCGCACTCACTACTGAGTCTTCGTGAAGATGACATATATAATCTCACTAGGATCCAACCCAATGGCACTTGGGTCACTGCCATCACCGCATACAGCGCTGGCCGTATACCAGCCAAGATGTCATATTTTGGCTTATCTGCCTGAACTGGGGACCTTGAACCGAAAGCGTATAGCTGCCCTGGTCGGAGTGGCCCCTTTTAACCGGGATAGTGGTACGTTGCGCGGGAAACGTGCAGTTTGGGGTGGCCGCTCCCGTATACGTGCCGCCCTCTATATGGCAGCATTGGTTGCCAGCCGTCATAACCCTGTCATAAGTGCCTTCTATCAGCGATTGCTGGCCGCCGGCAAAGCCAAGAAGGTTGCCCTTACGGCTTGTATGCGTAAACTGCTTGTTATTCTTAATGCTATGCTTAAACACCATAGTTCCTGGCAATCCTTTAATCCTCAACTACTCGGTCCGTGCTCTTGACTTTTAAGACAGTTGCTTTCATAGCTTACTATTTCAATACTGGCGAACTCTGACTCAGGGGCTTCAGCCAGGACGACAGCCTTCGTCATCTCGTCATCGAAATACCACGACCCGTCACCATAGTAGTAGCTGTAGGCATGCATGGTTACTCCCTTGTCCGGCATGGTGAAATGGCCAGCGAAAGACTGTGTCGCCCCGCCAGAAACGTTTGCCCAGTTAGTGGGAAAGTCAATGCCAGGCCAGGATGTAACTCAATGCTCCAGAGCACCACCAACCATTATCCCAATGGTGGACGCATACTTGTTCTTTATTCTGACAGTGATATCCACCCTGCTGCCAGCGAGAGCTTCACCAGGGGCCACTATCTCAACAACATCAGCGTAGGTAGCCATCTACCCTATCCTCTTCTTTCATCGCGGTAGGCTCATCCCAAATAGTGATCCCAACGGGATATACACCAATGCTCTGCCAGCTTCGTCTAGGCCAGCTATGTCGAAATAAGCCCCTACACACCAGCAGACCACACCAATGATAATGACCATGACTGAGCCCCACCAGGGTATTGGTGACTCCCGCCTGATCTCAGGGCTATTTCCCGTCTTCTTTTGACACACCGGGCACTCTTTGCTGTTGGTAGCCAGGCGAACCTTACACTCAGGGCAGTAGAGAAGGCAAGGGAGATTCATGCCTGTTACCCTGGACTATCATTTCCAATAGATATGGAGTAGTTAGCCAGTGTGGAACATTGTGAGATAGTCGACTGGCCATTTCTGTTACCGGTTAAAGAGGTAAAACAGGGTCGCTGGATAGGTATCGCAGAAGGTGTTAACAAAAGAGAGCGCCGTTACCTGATTGCCCATGCCCTGGCACACCAGTTATTGCATTGTGGCAACCAGCTATCGTTCCGTGACTGGCAGAAAACAATTGTCTGCAAGCAGGAGAGAGAGGCCGAAGAATGCGCTGCCCATATCTTGATGCCGGAGACAGAACTGGCAAGAGTGATTGATATGCCGGTCTGGGAGATCGCTGAGTATTTTGGAGTGCCTGAGGAGCTGGCGTGTCAGAGAATCAGTGAATTTGCTACGGAGAAAGAAGTCTATCATTGGCAGATGACGGGAGAAGATAAGTTCATTGTATAGATTCACATCAGGAGGAATCGTATGTCTAAGGAAACTGGTGGTAAACAGTTAAGGTGCTGTGTGTATGCCCGGGTATCGACCGAGGAGCAAGCGGAAAGAGACCTCTCTATCCCTTTCCAGTTGGAGAGATGTCGCTATCACGCTCAGGGTAAGGGATGGGAGGTAGTTAAAGAGTTTGTTGATGCCGGCGAGAGCGCCAGGACAGATAAGAGACCGCAATTCCAGAAGATGATCGGGGCAGCCAGGACTAAAGCGTTTGATATTATTCTGGTACACAAGTTTGACAGGTTTGCCCGTAATGACTATGACTTTATTGTCTATGAGAAGGAGCTTGGGGACATGGGGATAACCGTAGAGAGTATTAGCGAGCCGGGTGATGCCTCCACTCCAGCCGGCTATATCAGCCGCAGGATGATGCAAGTAATAAGCACCTGGTATTCCAAGAACCTTGCTATTGAAGTCAAGAAAGGAATGCAAAAGAAAGTCGAGAATGGTGGTTGGCCAAAGCGAGTGCCGTTTGGTTATCTTAATAAGCATGACAAAAACTCTGCTTGGGTAGAGGCTGACCCTAAGAATG
>JABUBK010000093.1_pt1 | contig 16982 bp, 18 predicted proteins | sample 7332671 | NCBI WGS metagenome assembly JABUBK01 (sample SAMN07256342, study PRJNA390944) | subsurface metagenome | isolation source: Methane hydrate marine sediment | place: Pacific Ocean: Eastern North Pacific, ODP site 1244 | collected 2002
AAACATGGGTATCAAATATGCCACCACTGTACCAGGTTTCTTCTTTCTTCCTCTTTTTCACACTTTCTTTCTTGTTCTCTCTGTATTCTCACATCGCTTTTCTCATTACTCTTCCCGTTACTCTTCTCGTTCCTTTCCAACTCATGAGCGTTCAATATGAGGCTGTGTCGAAATGCCTGATGAATCCTTCGCCTGAGCTTCCATGGCATCCATCGCCACGTTCAGTCGAATGAGGGTATCGACTTTGTCTTTTCCGTTTTTGAGGCGGTTGTATTACCACTTCTTTGCAGTTTTGGGAGGTCAGAGTTTGGGACTCGGGATTGGAATTTGGAATTGCAACTGGGATTGGAATTTGTGGGGTGAATTTTGGATGCATCTGTTCGCGATGGATTGTGGACTACAGGTTACGGAGTTGGTTGGGTTTTGTCTTTTGCATGGGAAGGCACGCATCGTTCAGCACCATTCTACAGAGGGATTTGAGTTCAAGGCAGCGAGAGAAGGGAGCAGAGAGCACGTCTGTATAGTCAGTGTGTATCAAGATCATCAAGTACGTAGAGCTCATCTATCGCGATGTTCGAGGAGATCAATATCTGATCATCGGAGACAAGACATCGGTTCATTGAAATTCCATCGTTTGTCCGACTCATGTTTGTGAAATTCTTCTTGATCACCGCTGCTTGAGGTGGCGCTCTGTGAGTACCTAATCCATGCTACGTAATGTGTTTGCGATACCTTTTCTACAGGCTTCTCTTCAGACAATGTGTAAGATGGATATTTCGGCACGGTCTAATTGTAAACATTTGCCACTTGTCCCCTCGAATCTCAATATTCGGCGAACCCTTCCCATTCCGTGGATATGTGTACATGGACGTTGCTTGATCTGATAACTTCTCCTCCGTGGAGACAACAATGCTAGTGAACAAGCTTTTGATCTGAGGATCTGTCACCGTACTTCCTTCTTTTGCCGAACATGATGAACCATAAGATATACTCAAACCCATAGCAGTATCGACAGTGATTTTTCCTTGACCAGTCCTGCAATCTACCATTGTCATTCTGAATTCCCCTCATCGTATAACTTCGACAACCTTGATGAGAACAATGGTGGTATTGATGTCAACTATCTCATTCGAAAGTCAACTCCATCTCCAGCATGGTTGTTTTGAGATGGTTCGCAACTCGAGTATGGCATAATGTCAGCTCCGCTGTCACCCTCACTTTCGATCCCTTCTCGTTTGCGAACTCATACTCTCAGCTGGCTTCCACTCCAGCTGCGTCAGCCCCCTCTTCCTTGTTTTCAGGCTTCATCTCTGGAGGCCAGCCTGTGCCATTTGGCGGCTGACTTAGATCATAATATTTCATAGTCCAACCTTCATCTCCACTGATATCTCCACTGTCGACAAAGCCCGAAAATGCGGATGTGGGTTCCCTTTTACCAAAGTCGTAGTAGCCCGGTGGTATCTTCACGGAATCAAGTGGACACACCCCACCACCGACGATAAATCTTTCTACCTCTTGATGCAATTTTGATCGAAGCCAAAGTGGAACGTACCAGTTTTGCATACCAAAATTTGTCATGACACCAGAAAAAGTGACCTTCTTGAGAACGAGATACTTCTCCAACCATTTAATAAACTCCACTAGACAAGATCGTGGCCCCTCGGCATCTGACTCGGACGGCATGAGCAGGAGATCTTGTAACCAGAGTGTATCAAGACTCTTTGAATGATGTTTGAGAACCTCTTTCAGCTCGCGACTGTCACATCTCAAGCCTCCGAGTGTTAGATCTCTGATTTTATTGGACCAAGCCAGGCGTCTTTCAAGAGGAGCACTAGCATCCGGATCCCCTGGAAAACGAAACGTCAGACTGGTAAGATCCTCTTGGTTGCCTCCGTATTCGATACATCCCTCGTATATGTAGAGGTATGCCTCCGGGTGAACGTGGCCCATATGCAGAGTCAGCTCGGATAGGTTTGTTGCTTGCCTGAGCAGAATCTGGAGTCTGTGCACATGGTAAAAGTCCAGATCAAGCCCGTACCTTCTGTACCAGAGGTCTAGCTTCTCAAGGCCAATAAAGGCTTGAATGCAACGACAAGAATCTCCGAGGAACGACTCCTCGTAAAGCCAACCTATCGACGTGGTCTGCAGGTCGAAGCTTTTCAGCTGGTTTGCCATAGTGTGAGCGCTGAACAAGATAGTCCCAATGTTGCCTGTTTCTGAGGGGTCTATTCCAACCATCGAAGCTTGAAGTTCAAGTATGATCTCTGCGTACTGTGAGATCCACGATCCGAGAATCTTGGAATAGAAAACAGGTAATTTGAAAGGATATGGGGATGTAGCACCATGTTCCAGTATTGTTATGTCCTTGAGGTTTGGAAGCAATGGAAATATCTTCTGCAGGGCCTCGAAAAGTTCCGCGTTCCCTGCCGGACTCTTGTTGTTTATGGCTAGACCATTTATTCTTTGCAAATGGGCTCGATAAGTCTCATCACCCATGCCTTCACGTAACGCAGAGTCAATATCGCTGATAGATTGTCTGAGAAACTGCCGCCAACTGTCATCGTACACAAGATACTCCACATAGGAGGCGAGACGAGTCGACTTAGTGAGCTCTTGCAACTGAAGTACACTCTCGTGGTGAGGATAGAGCGTGAAGTGTTGGAACATTAGAGGAGTGTTTATCTGCTTGAACGTTTTACAGACAAGTCTGAGAATTTTGATTTCTGCAAAATGGTCCATATGCTCCCACAGTATCTCAAATAAGAGTTCATGAGGCAAAGAGAGGAGATTTGTGCGGGCAGGCACTGACGATAGTGTCGCCATCTTTGATGTGAGGATTATTTCACGAAGCAGTTCGAAGCCAAGACTGACATGCCGAATTGAAGGACAGGACCAAGACTCGTTGAAGAAATTGTAGATGTTGTTGTATTTGAGAATTGCAGAGTTTTTGTGAAGCGCAGGAGATTTATGAGTGTTGAAGAAAAAGTGAAGTTGTTGTAATTGGTATCTAATAAGGCAGGTGGTAACCAGGGCAGTCACATCTCGCGTAGCCTCTCATATTCACATGGGAAGGAGCTGACTTCATCGCGACTGAAGCAATAAATGCCTGAGGCAGGTAAAGAACTGACACGCTATCACGTGGACTTTGGTTCGTGTCAATCTTTCTTCGCGTTCTGTTCTGACAGCCTACCTGCTCACGCTTTGTGGCACACATTCACTAGGTTATGCTTTCACTTCTCGAGTATGGTATCTGATAAGTATACTCAGCTCCATTTGCATCGACAACGATGCCTCTCCACCAATGCTATTGGATGGCTCCCTTTATGTGAGAGTTTCGATCAGCACGTTGGAGGCACCGATATTATCGATACGGTGAGACTGTCTTGCGTCTAGACACTGGACCTGAAATCATCTCTTGAGGTTGTAGTGAAACTCAGTCTTCCATAGGTCCGTCTTCACGGTCAGTGTCGTCTTCATGATAGCCCGCAACATCCAACGGCACGCCATTTTCGAAATACATCATTCGCCATCCATCATCCCCGTTGTATTCCCCATGTCCGAAACGCCATCGAAACTCAAACCCATATTGCTCCTTACCGAGATCGTGCCATCCAGATGGTATCGCCACGAAGTCAAGTGGGCATGGTCCACCATTCACGACAAAGTTTGTGACTCTTCGGTATAGGCTTGATGGATGGTTGTTCTTTCCCTGGTAGATGACCCAGTGCTGCATGCCAAAGTTCGTGATGGTGCCAGCGAAAGACATGGTTCTAAGTTTGAGACTCTTCTGTAACCATTTGATGGTTTGGACTAGACAGCCCCGTGGCGACTGATTCACCAATATCAACGATGGAATGAGAATGAAATCCGACAGCGTAAGATTGTCAAGGCTTCCCGAGACGTGCTTCAGAACCTTCTTAAGGTCATCACCACTGCATTTCAGACCCCCAAGTTCCAGCGTTCTGATTTTGGTCGACCAGGTCAAACGAGCTTCCGGATTTTTGGAAGTCCCACCGAGGTGTGACAATTGCGCCCCTTGAAAGGTGGGGCAACCATAAGTTCTACGGTCTCCGGCATACCGTATCTGTCCATTTTCCGTTCGGAAGCACACACCCTGGCGAATTCTACCCATCTCCAACTTCAATCTGGTCAGATTTCTCGCTTGCTTCAGCAGAGCCTGGAGATTGCATGTATTTGACAAAAGCAAAGAAAGCGTCTCGTCTGTGAATGACAAATGCAGCTCTTCCAGAACTTCGAGTGCTCGGCTGCAACGAGAATATCTGTTGAACGTCTTCTCATCCTCCATCCAGCCATACAAAGAGGAGGACAACTCAAAATTCTTCAGAGGCTTCACAAGAGATGTGGTACTGAACAGGATTGTAATCATATTGCTATCTTCATTTCCAGCTTCTGCATAATAGGGCTTTTCAGCAACGTTCCGTAAAATCTGACAAAGAGTGTTGCCAAAAATGCGAGAGTAGAAACGGGACATTCTTTCAAAGTCGAGAGGTACGTCACGTTCTACGACACTGACCATTTGGACGTTCGGTAGACGCAAGAATATTTCCCGCAACTTGAAGGCGAGTTCCAGTTGGTCGTTTAGATTTCTGTGGTCAATGTACTGGTCAATCACTCTGCTGATACGAAGATTGATAGCCTGCCGAGCTTGATGGTCCAACGCTTTATATTGCGGTGCTGAATCAATCCTGTGAAGCATTGTATCGAGTAAAAAACGGAGATGGCAATCGTAAATAAGTTTTTGAACGTGTAGAGCAATATGCGTTGTCTTGCAGAGTTCTGTCAGTTGGTCTAGACTTTCAAGATGCGGATAAAACGTGATAGTGTGGAATAGATGGGGAGATGCTGCCTGTGCGGTGCTTTTGCACACAAGTCTGAGGTTCTTCAGGTCTGCGCACGCAAGGTGATCCCATACTGCTTCCAAGATTTCTGTCGGTAAAGAGAGGAGGTTGATAAATTCAGGTGGTATCCATAAGTTAGCCATTTCTGATGAAGAAGCGATTCAGCAGGTACCAGTTGAGGGAGTGTAATACCGACTGCTGAAGTCCGAGAACAGTATGGATCAACTTTGCTCCCAAAGTCGTAAATATGCAGTTTGAGGGCTGCGTGAAGTCTGCAAGCAAAGAGGCAGTTCCGTGTCTTTAAAATTCTAGTAAGACGCACAAGTTGCTGTGTAGCACATTGAGTCTCCGAGTGAAAGGATTTGGTTAGCGGTGTGAACACTGCGGGCGTGATTGAAGCAATAACTGCCTGAGGCAGCTGAGAGAGCGACACGCCATCACGTGGACCTCTAGTCGCGTCAACGCTTCTGCTCTACTGAGCAGCAGTAGAAGTATTCACAACCATTTATCTAGCCATTTGCTGGGGTATGAAATGCTGCTCAAGACGCGAAGATTGGAAGCCCGTGTCCAGAGACCTCGTTGAGGCAACACCCAACTTGGCAGTTTTCTATCCATCATTTACTGCAGCATCACCGCCGATCGCTCATATTCCAGGGGAACCGATCCGACTGTTCTCAATTTGATGAGACATCGGCAACACCTGTCCAGTATCTGACGATGCCAATCCCATTTTCGAAGCTTTCACCATGAGATAAGCCATCGAGCTAGCTGTGTATGCGGATTTGCCATGACATGTCAAGGCGAAGTTGATGCTGCACACAGCCGGCCACTTTTCTATCACAACATGGCTACAGAAGCGGCCACCTGTGCTTGCCCACTTTGGAACCTCTTGCCCTCGGTCTACCGACACGAGCCCCCGCAACGGGGATCAAAGATGCTCAACTAAAAGTGTGATTCAATCCATTCCCATATCTCCATTCTCATGTCTATACACTGAGATCCAGCGTCCAAAAACCTCCACCAAGCCCACCATGTCGTCCGTCAGAACCGTTCGTGTGCCACATCTCTTCGGCACCGATGCTGCCTATCGCATGCCAAGATCATATGATCCTTCCAAACCGACATGTATACTCATCAACAGCTTCACAATGACTTCAGATCTCTACGATGCTCAGTATAAGAACGAAACGCTCCTTGATGCCATGAGCATAGTTGCTATTGAACCTCTGGGTCATGGTCAGACCCGTTCGAATTCGGACACATTCACGTATTGGGACACCGCAATCATGATATTTCAGGTTCTTGACGCCTTGAATATCACAGGCAAAGTATTTGCTCTTGGTACAAGCCAAGGTGGCTGGATTGTCGTCCGTATGGCCTTGCTACAGCCACATCGCATCGCTGGCATCATCCCCCTTGGCACGAGTATGGACTACGAGAGTGAAAGAACGAGGAAATTGGGTAACTTCGATTGTCTGTCCACCCTCACAGGACCTATCAAAGAGCTCGAGTCAGTGAATGCAACACCTGACTTTGTCATATCCGAAGAGTTTCGTAAGTTTCCGATCTACACCGGTTTCGGCCAGGACATCGATTCAAAGACCGTCGATTTCTGGAACAAAGAAATGATACGAGTCTACAGTGGTGATGATGGCCGGAAACGTCTCAAAGAAGTCACCATCAATTTGAGAGATCGAGATGGGCTTCATTCAAGATTATTTGAGGTCAGATGCCCGGTCCTGTGGATGCACGGTACCAGAGATGCTGCATATAGCGTTGCAAACGCAAAAGAAGAGATCAAACTGTTTGTGAATTCGCCTGATGCAAGGCTGGTGGTTGTAGATGATGGTCAGCACTATCTGAGTGCAAGTCATCCGGATGTGGTTGACCCTGCACTCATTGAGTTTGTGCAGAAATACTCCTGAATCGAGGAGTACTCGTGTTGTACGAGTTCTTGTGCCAAAGCAGTATTAATACTTCCTCCGAATATTTGGTCCGTAGCGCAGTAAAGGGAGTGAAGATCAAGTCTCTACCCGTGAACAGGATGGGCCAGGGAATGGCATGCTGACGAACTTTAGAACCTTGGGACGCCTTCAGCAGCATCTTGCTTACAAACACCAACTTCATCAGTCTGCATAATTCATTTCATTCGATACTATTCTGACCTCGATCGATCCCGAACCGAGAAACACAAATTTCCGGTTGTCGGAAAGACGGTGTCGATCAAGATCAATTATCCAGGGCTGACAAGTATTGAATACTACATCCACCGGATGCCTGCGAAGGTATCAATAACCTTGATGGTACTAGTGGTAAGTCGTCTGCGCGAATGATTGGCTAACGTGCGACCACTTCCTCAAACTTCCTGATGTGTTGTTTACCTAACTTCTTGCAGTAAGCCGAGGTGAGGATAGAACAGTGTGCAGTATGGAAGAGCAAGCTTCTATATCATCTGTTCGCTGGTCGGTGATTGAATTTCAGAAATCAAGAAAGACACAGCTCGACAGTATCATTGTCAATAAGACCTGGAGCACGCTGCTTGTTTGTCAACAGAGACACCCTTGGACGACCATGGCTACACAACTACAACCCGCCGAGCTGCTGATTGCGGCGGGCGTCCCAGCATATAAGTGTCCTAAGGGGACTAAGATGCATATCCTGGACCTGGGTAAGGTCGAAATCGACGAGGGCTGGTAGGTCACAAAGCAAAAATTCAACACACATGGAATTGACGGAGCTACTGATTAGGGTCCTGCGAGGCGCTAACGCAGCAACTGCCAGCAATCGTAATCCGGAGACCAAGTCCCGCGAGCTCATAATCGTCGCTGGTCTTATCGAGTATCCGGGCGTGGGCCTCATTCTCTTCGAGACAGGGTGTGCTGAAGATCTCGAGGTGGTAAGTCGTCCGATGCTGCTTGTATCTTGTAAGAAGCTAAAGCCGTGAACAGAAATGGGGGGCACCCCTCACCGATGTCTTCCCGAGGACAGGCTATTCCGACGCACAGAGATTACCTGCAGCCATCAAAGCAACGGGAAACGATATCAAAGATGTCAAAGCCATCATCATGGGACATTTACATCTCGATCATGCTGGTGGGCTCGAGCACTTCATCGGCACCGACGTACCAATCTACGTACACGAAGAAGAATTCAAGCATGCCTGTTGGGCCGCAGGGACAGAAGCCGACCTCGGGGTCTACCTCCCCCACTACATGAACCTGACAGATCTGAAATGGCAAACCTTCAACGAATTCCAACTCGATCTGTACCAAGGTATATCTCTACACCATAGCCCGGGCCACACTCCCGGCTTGGTTGTCATGCAAATCAACCTCGAGAACGACGGGACATTTATCTGGACGACTGATCAGTTCCATGTTGCTGAGAATTATGAGGCCAGTCAGCCGCAGGGGTGGCTGGCGAGGGATCATAACGCTTGGATTCGGAGTTTGAGGATGATTCAACGGCTTCAGAGGCTGTTTAATGCTAATTTGATTTTTGGGCATGATAAAGAAGTGGCTGAGAAATTCATAAAGGCGAAGAAATTTTATGAGTGACGGCAAGCAATTCACGTTCTCGGATTTCAATAGCTCTTGCTGTTCGTGTGAAACATGTTCGTGGTAGTACCTAGTCATTCATTCACTGTCGAACGAAGCTTAGCTTCCAGTATGCACAGATTGCTATGTAGTCACCGTGAATTCTAGTCGCTTAGATCTTGGGTGTCAACAACCCCTTGCTTCCAGTCACTGACAGTCATATATCATACTCAGCGGGTCCTTCACTTCCATCCTTCATTCCCCCATCGTTATCCGAGCAGCTCCTTGACACGCTGATCAAACCTTTCAGTACCTTTCGCAAGCACACCTGACAACCTATCACCCAGACTCTTGTAATACTCAATATCCCTCTGCAGCTCCAACTTTCTCGCTTCACCGTAAGAAAGGCCGAAAGCAGATTGCATAGTCTGCTTGAGCTTGCGTATGATGGGTCCCTTGTTGTACACGAGGCCGTCAACGATTCGCATGGCTGCTGACATCAAGTCTTCAACTGTGTCGACTAATTTGGAGATGATGTTCCAGTGGAGAGCTTGTTCTGCGGTCACGGGAATGGAAGCGAGACTGATCATTTTGGCGGTGAAGAGGCCGCACAGGCGGGGGAGTAGTTGGGGATGACCACGGATTGCATGGACGCCGTCTGTGAGAGTCAGAAATAAATCATGGTCAGCTACATCTCGGATGTTTGGAAGCTTTCTGATTGACATCGCTCCTACGATGTCAGGAGAGACAGTGTGAACTAACGTACACATAGCATGATTGTCCCTGAACACCGCATCTCGACAGGCAACAACAATATCAGCACTCACGGCAAGTTCGAATCCACCAGTCATTGCCGGACCATTCACACAGCAGATTACAGGCACCTAAGATTCTTGGACTGCATAGAAGGGGTCAACTTCGCGGGTGATGTGTTCTTCAATGTCTGGATTGTCTCGAATGGCGTTGATATCGATGCCGGCGCAAAAGAATTTGCCGGCTGACGTGGGGATGATGGCTGCAAACTGATGTGTTTCACGTAAGCGCGGCGGTCAGCTTCAATCGAGAGATGTCGAGTCTTGAATGAAGCGCTGTAATGTGCCGTACAAATCGGCCTCTGTACGAGTCTGTAGTTGACTGATGGCTTACCTCGTCCGGTCCCTTGGCAGATAAGCGATCGATCTCACGTGCCACGGCACCCATCATCAATGGTGTAAGGATATTGTGCTGTTCTGGTTGGTTCATGGTGACCACCCAAACGCCAGGAAGTTCCTGCCTTGACAGGATGGCAGTATGATCTCTTGAAGCATCTTTGGAGGTCAGCCAGATGCTCGATTGTGACACCTCTAGGATTTGTAAAGGAAATCGCGATAGCAAGACAACCCCAATTGTAGCGGTTGAGTTAGTAAAGGTGGTTCTTTGAGGCTGACATCACAGAAGTGAAGGGATACATTCATGATCGTCCCCATGCACACACTGAGGAGGAGAGCCGAGGCCTGAAGCAGCAGCACTTCATGGCGTATGGTACCTCGTAGATGTCTCTCGCTGGATAAGGAGACGATCACAGAACTCATGTAGATGAAATCCAAGACTGTAGTCAAATGACTGCAGGTCATTGTCTCCTGTATATTCTGAGACCGACAAAGTTTAGGTAGGTAACCCCCTTTCAGTTGCTCCTTCCTACCCAGCCTTGTCGACCCATAGCCGCCTCGTCACGGGACCTTTATTAGTCAGCCGATCAGAAGCCACGCACGTCGACTTCTCGTAGTCTTCAGATGTTCATCGAGAAAACAAATCGTAGCTTGGTTTGGGAGCTCGTTACGCGTCAAATAATTGTCAACAGATATTCTCATTGTTCTTAAATGCACCCTCAGAACTACACGGCTCAGCGTCAGCCTTCTGAATTTGTATCACCCTCAACAACATCTTTTTGCATGAGCCACCCTGCTCTGCAATAGAAGAGCTATCTGAATCCACGTAGGCGATTGACAGCCTCCATTCACCAGCATTCGACCACTTCTTTGTATGTGTAGCCTCTGACGCGGCACCTTCTCTGATGTTATGGGCTTCTTCCACTTCGTCGTTCGACCAGCCTGATCCTGCCAGTCCCAAGAATGCGCTGAGAAGAGGTCGCATTGTCGGTAGACAGGCGCTTATCAAGGCCACTGAAACTTCGATGTGACTCCACATGGCCAAAGTCTTGAATGAAGCTGGTCGGGATTAGCTTGGGCCTCAAACTGAGTCAAAGATCGAAAACTTACATGACCAATCCTGGAGATCCAAAGTCGAACAGACGGCGAGGCGACAAATGCTTGCAATCAAAACACTGTATTGCTTTTAGCTGCGTTCGAAATTGGCTTGGGTTCGAGCTTGACTTACAAAGATCCCAACAGGAAAATGCATGTCAATGCGATTTTCTGACCTTTCTTCATTTGCAGCATCCATGCCTGATACACCGGTAGTACCAAGATGGCTACATCCAACAAGATATTTGGGATCGCATTTCCCATGATCAGGGTCCGAAGGTCCAGGCATTTTCCCGCGAGAGTGTGGTTCCATGCTCTTGCTACTGGTGTGCATTGGAAGATGCCTGAAAAAACTCCTTGTTAGTTAGGAAGCAAGATCGTTGTTTGGACTACTTACACAAGAGTGTAAAGATCAGCGACCATACAACAGTGATGACGCTCAACACCCAAGCTCCAATCTTGAAGAGTCTCAATGGGAACACTCGACAGTACATGACCAAGATCGAAACCTTTATCATGGCAAGTGCGACCACATATACAATTTCATCGGCGAACAATGCCTGCGCCATGTTTAGTATTGTTTCAAGAATGCCGCTCATAGCACAAACCTTTGCGATATTGGGCATCGACTCATTCGACATGTCTGCTGATTGACAACCAAGTCCATGTTCGACCACTGCTTTCGTTAGCGCGAAGTCTCGAAGGGTGACCGACGGCATGACTTACTGAAGATGTTCAAAGCAAAATGGACCAGTACGACGACCAGTGAAGAGACAATCAACCAGTCGTCGAACCCATAAAATCCCGTGGATCGACACCGAGCCCATAATCGGAAGATGACTGCCAGTATAGCAAGGACTGTGAAGCAGATGTGAACCGAATACACTTCTGTCTTTACTGAAGCCGCAACTGCAATCTCAGCGCTTCTGTGGATTAGTGTTGCCATGTTTGTCTTTGTTGAATCTTTCTTATCAATTCACACTTCAATCTCGTGGCATAGCGTGCATCTTAATGCTTTTATCCATCATTCATTTCTCTGTGAGCCATGTACGCCATGATATACCCACAGGCGGATCCTCGTCAGGACATGCCCAACATCATGGTTCTATGAACGGCCAAGAAGTTTGATCTTCAAAATCCCTGCTAGTAGCATTACATCCATGCTCGCCATGCAGTCCCGAGGAGATGGACTTCATGATCCATGTGCATGATATTGCAGCGGAAACTGCCTTGTGTGGAGACTTCTACGACTGGCATCCTACGTACTCGACCCAAGTAGGAGGGTCACGACATTTACCACGCTCCGATCTCCTAGTCCCACGGTCCACACCTGTATTGAAACACGTGGAAATATTGTCCGTCCCAGAGGACCCAGTCGAGGGAGTGCGATCCGGTGATGATGTGGATCTTTCGCTGCCTCGGGTCTTCTTGCTCAATGACGATGCGCGGATGCACGATCACTACGAGCTACATCGAAATTTATGTCAAATGTATGCTTTCATCGCATAAAATCATACGTGTATTCATCAGTCTCTTGACCTTTGTGTCTCAGCCTTCGACAACACTGATTCAATCCCAGAACGGTCCATGGCCAGAGGCTGCGAGCGCGCACTGTCTTTCATTGCTCAACTAGCGTTTTGCGGCTACATCTCATGAGACCCGAAAAACTCAGAAGTGACAGAGGTTTCAAGGAGCCCAGATCGTTGTTGTCCAGATCACTTACTTCAGTAACAACGTATCTCCGAGCAAAGAGCGACCCTCCCGCAAAATACTTCTGATTAAGTCGGCACTAGACTTGATCAGGGCATTGCTTCATGGCCTTACCACGACCAGGGAGGCTGAGACAAGATCCTGCCCAGACTCTATTGCTACACTTTCCCTCTTCGTTAGAGTTTTGAGGCACGAGCCACACCTCCATGCTCGTATGAGCCTCTCCCTATGTGCCACAGCAGAATATTCCTTTCAAGCGAACTTCTTTTCTTGGTATCTGACACCCCTGCAGCACCCATTTACAAGGATACCTCAAAGACTAAAATCCTGGCTCGACTTGTCTTCGGCAGCTTGCCTCTCGAATATGACATACCTTACATACGACGTGCGAGCGGTCGAGGGATGACCTTCCCCAAGTGGGCAGAGCACAACGTCCGTGATCCTGTGTTCGTCGTTCAAATGTCCTGGATTGGGAAATGCACTAGAAACTTCCACGACACGGTTATCTATATCCGCTGTCCACTCTCGATTTATGCTTCACAATTTTATGCAGTCGGCCCATCTATCACTGTGCTTCAGGTATAATCCCTGCCCAACGACCAGATCTCATGTTCTCCTCGTTCATGTTTGCCTCTTTCGAAGACTACGTCGAATGTTCAGGCTCGGGTTTTAGCGTCGCGAGTCAAACAGCAAATACCGTTCACCTTTCTATGTACTTCAAGGACATCCTTACTACGACTCAGGGCACTAACTTGCGAGCAGTGGTACCACTTCTTTAGGAAACATTCTAGAAGGCAATCTCCTGTACCGTTGCCATAATCATATTGTCGTCGGTCAGAGATGGCAAGCCTCTCGCTGCGAGAACCACAGTCATTCAGCCACGACTCTCGTTCGGCGTATAGTGAAGCATCATGTCATCAACCCGAACTCAGTCCCTGGTGTACTCGGATCAACGTGCTTGACTCGTATGCCGCCACCACACACTTTTGGATTTTGCAGGACGTGCAACTTTAGCCAGAGTTGATCTCCTCAGCGATGCCGAGATCGAACTTAAGTCAGCCATCGATTGAGTCCTTCGCTTACTTTATTGCTGCACGTCCCACTGGAGAGTTCTCGTGGCTAGCGTGTTAGGATTCAATAGACTTGCTCTCCACGTGTTCGTCGCCTGAGCACGAACTAGTCATGCAAGCTCTAAACGCGGAAAAAGCACTTCGCTCCATTGATTCCCTACCATGATTGGAGAAAAATGGTATATGGAGGTCTGATCCGTCACCCGCCCGCCTCGTTTTGACCTTCCTCCGACCGTCTACCGATATGCTTGACTACCCTTTTCACTCTTTCAGCTGGTATGATTCAGTTCAGCAATCATCCATCCTTCGGCATGACTGGCGAGCAATTGGGTTCCTTTCTTCATCTCTCGCTTCCGGTGGCATCCCCGTCAATAGTGTTCTCACTTCGACTCCTGCGATTCAGAAGAACCGACTTATCAATAAGATTTCAGTGGTTTCAAGACGATGACCGACGCTTCCATCGCCACCCGAGATCAATGACGAAGATCATTGCATGAACGTATGCATTGCCTCAATAGATGATGCTGCGAATGCAAGACAAGATTTACCACATCAGGACTGTGCCTTAGCAGAAGTCTCTAGGCCCACCCGCACTGTCTCCTTGTTATCAAGGACAGCAACATTTCACGGAAGCTTAATCAACATAAGCAATTGCTGTGCCACGAGGATCCCACAAACTCCAGAAAATGACCGAACTCGGATGTTTCTATCACACCACGTTCGGCTGCGACACGGTGGATTCTGAGTCAAGACGCACCAACCACAGGTTAAATGACGATCTGCCAACACATTTTGATAACTCATGAATCATCCAGCCCTCCCCCGATGCATGCACGCATATATATACTTTTGTGGCAACGGTTTCACCATGAAACTCAACACCGCGGATCAACAATTTGTTCCGAACTAAACGGATTCGTTGAGTTCAGTCACCGACCCCTGAGTTCGTTGCAATATGCGCTCTGCAGATCTGTTCATGCAAATGGAAGGTCTCAAGAGATGAGCCACGAAATGTCACGGTTTTTGACCAGCTAGTGCCCCTGGTGTGGTCTTTATGATCCAAGCCCAGATACTATTTTGCTCGAGCTATTGACTGTTTCTGGGTCATGTCTCGCTGACACTGGAGGAGCTGTCATCTGACTGCGATCCAAATCATTCGGCAGGTAAATGCCAGGCACCAAGTGATATGCAAGAGCGGAATGCATCTTATGTCAAAGCCAGTGATCAACCCTACCGAAGAATTGGATTGTCTCTTTGCGCGTCATTTGCTTCAGCAGCCGTTCTACCGAGCGTGGACCACACGGACTCAGGCCTCAAGCGATGTCTAAGAAGGTACGATACGACGGCATATGCTCTTGACTAATATGACAGGTACCACCCAACCTTTCTAAGACTTCAGACAAAAGGATCTATCCAATCTGTGCGCACAAGGAGGCTGCCGCCAAATGGTCCATTACTAGTAAGTACTATCCTTATCTTCCGTTGTTCCCATTGCGCTTCACGTCCGTCTTGTCGTTGGATTATCCATGCCTGTATCTCGATTTCACTCGCCATTCGCATCATTGTGTCTTCATCCGATGTTCCACATCACTGCTCAAGGTCAACCTCCTTTCCCTTTCCCTTTCTTTGCTTCTGTACTTTGGCCCTTTTCTTCTTTTGCTTCTTAACGACCATAATTTTTCCGTCCTCATGATCATGCATACCGCCGTCTCTGTCGATAGCACAAGGTGTTCTCCCTCCATGGGGTAGTAAGGCCGAACTGACGGTGGTATCCTCATCCTTGACTTCCGTCTCACTCCCGATCTCCTTCTTGATCTCCTTCTTGTTCTCGCCAACACGACTTCCTCGGCTCTGAGTTAAGCTCGATGCTGTGCTACAACTTACACTGGTAACACCTGAATCGCTAGGTGTGAGGTATGCTGCTGCTCGGTCGATAGTGACAGGCTTTACTTCATGTGCATGATCTGAATCTCCGTTGACATCATCATTCTTTGCAGTACCCACAGGTTCATGATCGTAGATGTGGGCGACCGAGTTCGATTCTGCTCCGACAGATCGGCAGACATGAAAGTGTGAGCAAGCACATTTCTTATACTCGTTGCTTGAAGACTGAGTGCATCCAGTCTGAGGACGTCTATCTCGTGCGAGCAAAGCTTGTCTCTCTCGAGTACTGGATCTGTCAGAGAGCCAATTCTTTGACGTCAACGCCTTCATCGCTTCCCGGTTGAGCCCCTTCACTGTCTCCTTCACAGAATCAGCCAGGCCAGCTCGCTTCTGTACAATAGGTAGTATTCTGTTTGTACCTTCACTGTCGCATGCACAACGTCCTTGATAGCTCGAACCCGAGCCATGACCGTGACAATGGGCATGGGGATAAACACTCCTCTCTGTACCAGCCTTGACATCGTCACTACTTCTTAGCCAACCAATACCCAAAATGAACCCTAATTCTCTTAGCCAGGCTTGCTTCTCCCTCGCCCTGAACTGCCTCCACCAACATCTTGCATGCAGAACAGCTGCGAAAGCCATCGGTACCGGCGCATAATAACTCACCCATACCATTTCCGGAGGGTACCGACCATAACTCATAGCACCAACGACGATGAACTCGTTCACTAACATCCAGAGCAGGGCTCCTGTCATCAGGAAATCAAGGATCATGATCCATCTTACAGGCCATTTGGGTTTGTCGCCATCACCACCACCGTCCTCAGCTCTCGTGGTTATGTCTACCACAGTCCCTTGTTGCGGAGAAGAAAAAGCAGCAGCAGCAACATTACCCCCATTATCCTCCCCACCTCCATCCACCCATCCAGAACATACCCTACAAACTCCTCTATCACGTTCACGCTTTGTCCTCTCTTCATACTTCCTGCAAACCCAGATGATGAGATCAACTAGGGCCAGAAGAGCAGAGGCGACAAGAGCCATGCCTGCGAGGTCCCAGACTCCAGATGCATATGCATTGGCTGCCATGGAGCTGAAGGCGGTGAGTATAATTCCTATGAGGTCGCAGATTATTATGAAGCGGCGAAAGAAGTAGAGGGGGTGAGATTTGTATAGGGGGCAGGCCCTGGTTGCGGCGGAGGTTGGTTGGGAAGGCATACTGGCTGGGTTGAGGTTGAGTAGAGGAATGAAGGTTGGTGTGGGGATTTTAATGCAGCGGAGATGATTTCGAGATGGGATTCGTCTTGCTTTTCAGGTGTCTGCGGATCAGAGAGCCTATAACCCGATGTTAGGGCAAGCGGATCCCAGGAGCGAGGCTGCGGATCCTCGTTCTGAGTATTGTGTTTCTCGAAGGATCTTATCGAGCTCGGATGTTTCCCAGATGTCTGCAGCAGTCAGCGTGAGCTATCGAGCACGAATACCGTCGACTGTTCTTGTCAGTTAGCTAGCTATCTAGCTATCACAAGCTCCTGTTTTCGATGTACTTCTCACAACTTGTGACTGCTGGTCAATGACACCGCAGCCGACAGATACTCGAAATACAGAAGCTGTGGACAACAAGCCAACGACAGCTACTTCTGATACACCTACGCGCACACTAATCCGCCCATCCTGTTC
>JABUBK010000094.1_pt1 | contig 16765 bp, 18 predicted proteins | sample 7332671 | NCBI WGS metagenome assembly JABUBK01 (sample SAMN07256342, study PRJNA390944) | subsurface metagenome | isolation source: Methane hydrate marine sediment | place: Pacific Ocean: Eastern North Pacific, ODP site 1244 | collected 2002
TATAAATCCTAAGGGAGGAGATCCTACATTTTCACCCAAAGATATTTTATATCTTAAAGCTTCCCTGGTTCTCTCAGAGATAAGGTCTCTTTCCATCTGAGCCATAGCCCCAATGATAGTTAAGAAGAATTTACCCTGAGCAGTAGAGGTATCTACTCTCTCGGTTATGGAATGAAATCGCACTTTGTTAGGTTTAAACAACTCCTCAAATAAAGTAAGCAAATCCAGGGTTCTCCTGGTGAGCCTGTCCATTTTGTAAACTATCAAGTGGTTGATCTCTCCTTCCCTGCATAACGATATAACCCTCTGTATCCCTTCCCGGTTGAGGTCCTTTCCTGACTTGCCCTCGTCTTTTATTACCTCAATCAAGTTTAGGTTATGGAGATCAGCATACTTTCTTATTTTATCCTCCTGGGCCTCAAGGGACACTCCCTCTCTTGCCTGCTCCTCAGTAGAAACTCTAATATAGCCTATTGTTTTCATTCCTTTGCTCCCACCTTTCTTTTTTCCAACCAATCAGTCAAATCCTTCTCGTCGATCCTATATTTTCTTTCCAGTTTGATTGCCGGTAAGATCCCCTTTTGAATATAACGTCTAATGACCTGCTCGTGTAGCCCCAGGATCTTGGCAACCTCCCTAGTTGATAATAACTTTTCCATTATAAGCTCCTTGATTTTTATTCTATATATAGTATAAACAAATATCTTAAAATGCCAAGGGGTAAGATAAAGTTGCATATTCTGTTTTGGTGAAATTGGTTATGTAGGAGGTAATAAGCAAAAATATTCCTTCTTTTATGTTTTTTAGAAAGAAGAGTGCGTGAGCGACCCATTAGATACCCTCTTTGCTAGCTTACACTACTTGCGTTTTTTTCTCTTTTTAGTATAATAATACTATACAAATAGAGGATATCTATATGATTAACTTTGGTAGTATAGTTGCGTCATGGCCGATTCCTCCAGTTATTTTTTTAATCCTTCTTGTTATTGTTTTAAAGTATCACAGGTCTATAAAGGGATATCTTTCTGACATAAGGTTATGTATAAAATCATGGGTTTCCTCATATAGAGAGTGGAGAGATGAAAAAAGAGGGAACAAAGAAATAAAAAGTAGGGGTTTGAACGAAGGATTTAAAGAGGTTCCTCGGAAATTACCGAAAGTTTGCCCCGTGTGTGGATTCTATGCTGTGCTGGACGTAGTTCAGGTAGCAGTTGACAGAAAGGCTCGAGGGGAAGAAATCGTATCTACGGGAAATATTCTAAAAATTCGTAGCTTCAGTCCTAATTACATCGTCAAGGTTGCCCACCGCTACGTCAAAAATTTACCGTTAGAAGGAGAAACTATTGATATTTTTGAGGACCATAAGTATTTAAAGATAAGTTTTGAGATTGCTGTTCTTAATTTTTTGATAAAGAGTTTGCATATAGAATCGTTCGTCGAGCAAGATTTCTGTCGATTGATTGCAGAGGACTTGACTGACAGACGAGCGTATCGCTGCTATAAAATATGGCATCAATTTAATGATTGGCTATTGCAAAACAAAATAAATATGTCCGCGGTAAAGCCTGAGCATAAACGCATATTGTTGTTAAATATTATAAATATTTTGGGGATATAAAATGAGCTCAGATAAGGAATTTGCCCTGTTTCTACGTAAGTTTAAGCAGTTACTGTTTAGGAAGTCGGGCCGGAATGTAGACATATCTGTAATAACTGAAAATTTGAAAATGACGGTCGTGCTTATTGGCAGACCCGAAATCGTGAGGAAATACGGATATACACCATACGTAAGGTACATCTGTAAGGCATTTCAAAAGGAAAATATCAACACTTTTTACTTGTTGGCAGGAGGTGACCTTAATATCGCTGTTACAAACCAAGTAGTTCAAAGGTTAACCGAAACTGAAGTAGTTAAGGAAACAAACCGATACGAAGGTGAGAGTCATCATAGTAAAATAGGAAGATGCATTCTCATTAGGCTTGAAATTAGTGGAGATCATAATGATGAGCGCGCGCAGGTAAAAAGGATTTTAAGCAAGGTAATGGAAGAGTGCCCTCAAAAAGAGATTTGAGCAAAAGATCCCGCTTATTTACCCATAAATGGGCTATTTTTCATATCTTTAAATAGTCAACAATTCCTCGCCTTTTATTCAGTGCATCAATCCCAGCGGCGGTTAATCTAAATTTAACATCTTTATCTTGGTCCAAATCTCCAAGTGCTTTCACCCATCCCTTATCAACAGCGTAAACAAAATATCTCCTAATCCTCTCTGTATGCTTATTATACTCCTCATCTGTAAATTTTTTATTCGATGAAGATTCCTCCAATACCTCACGTACATTAAAATACCGGGGGAAATCTTTTCTTATAACATTAAGAAAATGCCTTAATCCCGAACCTGTATATTCATATTCTGACATCCGAATCACCCCCTTAGTGACCTTTATCACTTTTTATTTTCCCTGAGCAGATTATTAAACGAAGGGAGGATAGGGAAGGTACCCTCCCTTAAAGCCTCAGGGAAGGTACCCTCCTTCCCTGGGTCTCTTAGACCTCAGGGGACGCTGCAACATAGTACTCATGCAACATCACCTCCCTTATAATATAAAAAAAAGATGATTTTCTCCCTGTGGAAAGGACAAAGTGTAAAATAACTCTTTCCTTCTTTTGTGAATTTAAGAAAATACACCTCTTCTAAAAATTTTTTAGTGATTTCTAAGCATTCTTTACTCTTAAATTTTTTGAAAGTTTTTTCAAAATACGTCCTTTTTCAACTTACATTAAACAATATTAAACATACTACTTTCAAAAATACCTCATGTTAAGCCTATATAAGCCTTTTGAAAGGCTAAGACAACTAAATATACCTGTTAATTTTTAAAATGCTTTAAATAAGCTATATTTAAGTTTTGTACTCAGCTCTGGTAGACAATTTATAGAAATAATTAAAATTGCTCCGGTTTTACTTCAGCCTATAAATAATACAAAAGATAGCAATGCTTATGTTTCTGATTAATAAGGATAGAGCCCATTCAAAATATCCATTTTAACCCCCAAAACAACCCGAATTAACCCCTTAAAAAATTAAGCTATAATAATCTATATACCTTTAAAAATAACCCTTTATTTAATCCCTTTTTATTATTGTAACTTTTGCTTTTAAAATACCTCTCAAAGCGTTTAAATAAACCCAAATTTGCCGTATTAACTGTTAGAGTAAATAAAACTATATCTTGCTTATCATCTTGCCTATCGTAGTCGTTATTTTACCAGTTTTTTTGTATATAATTGATAATTGTTAGCTCGGGAGCTTTTGAGGTTCCTATTTTTCTGGCTCTTTTAAAGATAAAAATTTTTGAAAATAACTTGTTTAAATATAATCACCATCCTACTTTCCAAGATCTATAACTGTTTTAAATACAGTGCTTATTTACTCCCCCCAATTGTTAATTTTAGCAATTGAAGCACTTAATTAACTAAACAAGGGGGGGCATCTTATTAAAAATTAGGATCTTTTATTACTTTTTTAAGTAATCTTGCAAACCCGCAATTTATATATTTAATAAAATTTTCCTTCAAAATACTCCCTTTTAGGTGTAGATATTAGTTTCTATAGGTATTTCTATAGAGCAATGCATAGAACAATTGAAATAGTTTTTTGGTTAGGAGTAAAATTTTACCCTTGACTATTTTCCTCCTTTTTCTTGTTCGTCAAATATATTTATAATCTTAAATTTTAAGTGGTCCGCTTTTTTAGCTTCTTCATAATTTAATTCATCCATCTTATTCGCCTCCCCAATAAGGAAATATTTCCTCTACTTTAGTTCCCAAGGCTTTAGTAATCTTCATTTTCTCATCTTAGCTTACCTTAGTTAGTCCTCGTTCTACTCTGGAGAGCCACGAGTGAGATTTATTTATCTTTTTGGCTAAAGCATATTGAGTTAGTCTTTTTTTTAATCTTATCTCTTTTAATCTATTTCTATTTAGAGTAATCTTTCTCCTCCTTACTATTTTTTCAGCGTTATCTCTATTTTAATTTCTTTTTTCGACACTTTTAATCTCAATGGTGGTATTATGAGGAGAATGAATTTTATGCTTAGAAATTTTTATTCTTTCTATTCCTCCTGCTATGATTAATCCATCTATTACTAATTTCTTCCCTTCTCCCTTAAAGAACTTCTCTTGATCTTCTTTATTTCTTGTAAAACCCTCATTAATTTCTTCTGGATCAGCCTTTCTTATCTTTCTATGGGCACAAGAAGTGTGAGAAAGTTGTAAACATAAATAAATTATTTCTTCCTCACAAGTTACTTTATATTCACCTTCAATGTACTCTTTGCCTCCTGGCCATGTTCCAATAAGTCTAGTAAATTCGATTTCACACTCTTTCCAGTTTATATAAACCTTATTCCTTCCCCCTTTTAACACATTTGCTCTTCTTATTCAGCCTAAAATTGGCTTTTTTATAAAAATAGACTTTAAGTCCTGTTTTTCTCTCCAAAATAAGCCCATAGGAGCCCCATAGACGAGACTTTAGAGGTTAAGATGATAATTTACCCTGCTATTTATCTTGGTAGTCTAAAGTCCTCACTTATACAGTCTTAGTATTCATATTTTCCTGTTTCCCAGTTATACTGTAATTGTTCATCAGGATAAGCCCACTCGTATTTACCAGCAAACATATTATACTTTTGTTCTTGACCGGGATAAACATATTCGTATTCGTTTTTCCATATATTATATTTCTTCACTTTAGTATGAGCTTTCCTATATTCTCTTTCTTGTTCCAGTTCCTGTTGATATTTTTCAAAATAGCTTTGTTCATTCTCTTCTTGTTTTTGTTGCTTCCAAATATATCCTTCTTGTTGTTTGAAATAATTTGGAGAAGTATACGGTTTTACAGACTGAGTTTGAGTATATGAAGGTGTATAATAAGCACTTCTTTTAGGAAGATTCTTTACCCTAGCCACTATTAAGCCAATAAGAATTAAAACCCCCATTACTATTAACCCTCCGTCATGCAGCGTTACTCCCTTCTTTTTTTGCATTAATTATCTCCTTTTTTAACCTTTGTATAATTTAGATAAGGATAAATATTCATTAAGAATTATTTATAACTATGCTTATTTATCCCTTTTCTCAACTTCCTGTAATTAGTCTTATCGGAAGTTAAACCACTTTTATATTCTCAAGGTTAATCTCAATTTTTACTTTGCTCATTGGTAACTTCTTTAAAATCTAAAACCCTAAAATTTTTAGATTCTACTTAAAACTTAACAGTTTTACTTCGCCCTCAATAGCGACACCTGCATAGGAGTTTGAAAGAGAGATCCTTGAAACTTTCTTTCCTGGTTTTGTTTGATAAAGAACTTTCCCATTTAATGCATCTAAAATCACAACTGCAAAATCAAAAGTGCTAATACCAACATATTTCCCGTTTGGTGAAATAACGAGTCCTTCAATACCTCCTATCGCTTCTTGTTGAGATTCCCAAAGGACTTTTCCTTCTTGATTAAGAAGCACAGGATGGATTGATTTTGTAGTAATTATTCTTTCGCCTTGTCCATCAATAGCAACATATCCCCCAATATCGTCTTTCTTCCACAAAATTTTACCCTTTCTATTAATGAAAACCATTCCTCCATTATCCAATCCTACTACGATTTTCTCTGCATCCTTGTCAATTCCAACATCAATAGGTGGAGAATCAAATTGAACATGAACTAATAATTTACCTGAAGGGTTAAAAACATATACTGCATTCTCCCCTTTTGTGTAGTTATAATTTTTATCCCAGGGGCCGAACTTCTCTCCAGTTATTGCTACATAGCCTTTCTGATTAACAACCGCATAGGTTAACTGGACATTGATTTTCTTTTGCCAAATTACATCACCATTTTGATCAAACGCCCAGATAGTTGAAGCTGTTGGATTAGAATTAGTGTCAAATGGCCCATCACCGGCAACTCCCCGCTTAGCTTCATAGGAGTAGTCAAGAGAAAGTGAGTTAAGGGAATCTATCCGCTTGCCCCATAATTGCTTACTGGGTTCGATCTGAAACAAGGAAAAATTCCTAGAATCGTACGCAGCAAGAACATAACCTTTTGACACAACTACTCTCTCAGTCCCTGAACATTCCCAGGTTTGGAGAGAATCCTCTTTTCGATTGTAAATACGAATATAACCAGCATTTTTTGTTGCTTCAGAGAAAGCTAAATTTCCACCTTCTGAGACTGAAATACTAAAGGTTGTATCTGTCTTGTAACTCCAGATTTCTTCAATATTCGTATTTCCTATTGCTTGAGTTATAGAGCAAACGACTAAAATTAAAGTTAACCCTAATATATCTGTAAACATTACCCAATTTTTAATCTTTATTCTCAATTTTTTCTCCTCTCTTTTCTCAACTTCCTGTAATTAACATTAAAGAAGCTAAGTTAAGCAAATTTTTTAATAACTTCTACTGTCCCCTCATCAATTATTCTATCTTTCTTCTTACAATGAGGACAATATTTAGGGCGACCCAAGGCATAGATAATTATATATAAGAAAAATCCTAACAATAGAAATGGTAATATTCTAAATCGTTTTCTTAATTCTACCCATTGCTTACAATTAAGACAAAAGCCTCTCATTCTCTCACCTCCTCCTTGTAATCCACTTAACCAATCCAACCCAAAATTGCCAGAAAGAATAAAATGGAATTGAGGGGTAAATTTATTCTTCTACTGGAATTTTTCCCCATGAGTCCTCACCTTTATATTTACTATCCAAAATTAAATAAACTAAATTACTCAATATTTTTGGATTGATATTATAGGGGTATTTTTTAATTGTTTTTGTAACTGCCTTTGTGCCAGTAGTTCGCCAACGAGAGTTTCTTGAGGATTCACTTGTTTTAATAAGACCAATAAAGAAAGACCATCCAATTTTGTAGTTAATTGATATATTGACTCTTCAGGAATAGTAATATCAAAAGGTGGCAAAAACAATTCACTCCTAACTTCTATTTTTTCAAAGACAATTTAATTCCAGCATCTTGCGCCAGTTTTTTTATAAGTCCTGTAAATAGCGCAGCTTTGCTTTTTTTAATCTCTCCTCGATGGTTCGCATCTCTAATTTGGCTTAAGGCTTGATATATCATAATTGAAGGGCATTCCCGGGCAATTTTCTTATAAAAATTTCTACTGTGATAGTCCTGTAAGTTACTTTCCATAGTTTTAACAAGACTCTCAATCTCGTATTTGGGTTTTAAAGGATATTGATCATTAACGTTATTTTGTAATACTGTTTCTTGTAACGTAGTGGGTAGTAAAGTTCCTTTACTGGGGTAGTTAAGTAACTTACCTACCCTGTGGATAATATTGAGGGAATAAGTGTTTATTTGCTTTTCCCCTCTTGTATTTAAGCCTCTATGAGTAATAATAATTCTGTTATTCTCCAACACTTTTAAGGCTTTAATCACTGCAGGCCGGCTCAATCCTGTACCGCCATCAAGAACTTCCCCATCCCTTTTTTTAATACCCCTACATATCTGAGTTAGGGAAACACTATCAGAATCCTTTTTGAAACCGAAGGTCCTCCTAACCAAATACATTAGAACCTTTAGCTCGGCATAACCCAAATAAGGCAAAAGTATATCAAAAATCTCATCGGGGACCATAGTATATTGAGGACTCCTAAAACCTTGAAAATTAAACGGCAACTTCATAGATTTTTAAACCTTTCCTAAGCGTCAAAACACTAAAGCTCTTTGACGTCAAAACGTTATAAATTCTTATCAATTAATTTTTGGATAACCTCACTCAGTGGTATATCATTTTCAGCAGCGTAAACTCTTAATTTTCTTGATTGCTTAGGAGATAGATAGATCGTATGTTTCCTGTTATTTCTTGATGCTTTAACGTCTTGACGCTTAGACTCTTTAGCTCTTTGACGCTTTAACGTTTTAACATTTTGGCTCTTTGATACTCTAGAGCTTATCTCTTTTTTAAAAAGGTCCTTTAGGCTTTCCCCGGTTCTTTTCTTACTCACTCATTATCTCCTTAACTAATTTCTGATAGTCCTGTGCTCCCCTGGAGTGAGGATCATACTCAAAAATAGTTTTATGGAAGCTGCTACACTCAGACAGTCTAACATTTATCCGGATTGGAGTGGTAACTTTATTTTTAAAAAATTCTTGCAGGTCCTTCAGTATTTCCTTACTTTTCCTCGTTCTCTGATCATAGAGGGTAGGGATTATCTTCGTTATTTCAATATCTTCTGGAAGAGATTCCACAACCTGTTTAACTCCTCTAAGTGATAGATAATCCATACTAACTGGCATAAACACTTCCTCTGCATACTCTAGGGCATTAAGATTCAAAATACTCATACTTGGAGGGCAATCTAAAAAGATGAAATCATAATTTTCCAAGGATCCAAGTTTTTTCTGGAAGGCTTTCTCCATATCGCTTTCTTTAATTAATCTTACCTCAATTAAAGCTAGTTTTTTATCGCTTGGTATAATATCCAGTCTTTCCCGGGCATGATACAGACAATCCTGCAACTCAACTTTACCTGTAAGCAAATCAAAGAAGGTATTTTTGGGGTTAATCCCTAAACAACTGGCAATACTCCCCTGGGGATCACAATCTACCACTAAAACGCTTTGACGTTTTAACGCTAAAGCGTGGGAAAGGTTAACCGCTGTAGTCGTTTTGCCTGTTCCACCTTTGAAGTTGAGGATAGCTATTTTTCGCATTTATTTTTTAGTCTGTTTTTTTACCTTTTCCTTCTTTTCTAGTTCAGCAAAGTAAGCCTCTGAATTAACCGCTGTAGTCGTTTTTCTTGAGCCTCCCTTTTGGTTAGTTATGGTGATAACCCTCATTTCAGTATCACTTTCTAAAATTTGACGCTCTCAGAGCCCCATAGAGCCCCTTTCTCAACCCGGCTAAGGGTTAGCTATGCCCTTTTTGCCCGTTTTCAATTTTGACTTCAGCCAGGGTATCCTTGTGACACTCCCGGATCCTCTGACCGATCTCCTGGGCCTGAGTCCCACTTTCAAACTCCCAAGCTTTGGGATCAGAGTAGCAGTAATCGGTCAAGTCGCATCCGGAGCAGCTTCGCACTTTTTAATCTCCTTTATTCTTAAAAAATCTGCTTGGAATATGCTTTTTTATTATGGACTCAAGCATATTTAAGTGTTGGAGATTAAGAAAGTAGTGGCACTCACTAACAAGGCGCTGGAAATCATTTTTCCTTGCTAACCAACCGCCTCCGTCTACAAAGTTGACAAAAGCCCTGTTTTCATTATTGCGAACGTTGTAGGTATGAACTCTTTGGTATCCGTCAAACATATCTCTTACCTTTGTAGATTGACCACTGGAAGTAGTCTCCTGATAGGAAACCATTATGAGGACGTAAGGTTCATCGGTGCTTGGAATAACCCAATCTACATCGGTATTTACGATCCAACTCCGCCCTGAACCGTAAGGGACTCCGTATCGGCCTTCTATACGCCGTAGCTCCTCCTCGATAAGTCCTTCTATAGCTCTTCCTTTAAAAGCAGCATAAGTGCCGGTTTTGCTCTCTTTGAATTTGAGCCTTCTTTTTTCTACTGACTCCACCCCCAAGTCCCTTAAGTTCAATTTCTCCCTATAATATTTGGGAAGATATTTGATCAGACTTAGATCATCGTGGCCATCAATCAGCAACTTTGCTATTCGGATCGCAAAATCTCTATCCTGTTGTATCTTGGTTTTTATTTTCCTGATGCTCCATTCGGTATCAAAACCACCTGGAATTTCACCAATCCGCCTTAGTAAGGTTATAATCCTGAGGAATTTCTCTCTCGAAAGGGCAATATCTGCCAAAATTACATCCAACCCGTTCGCTTTCTCCAATAGATAGTCTGCCATCTCATTTACGTCTATATGACCCGGTGTTGAAACACGGCTATTTGTGCTGTTTCTACTTATTGTGTTTATCTCCTGATCAATTCTTCTTTCTACTTCCTCGTCATTAAAAAAGACAATGGTTGAGTCCCAAACTTCTTGAAAGGTAAGTTTTCTTGCTTCTCTGTTCACTGTCTTACCTCCAATTTAGCAGCCTTCAAAGCCTTACCCCAGGTTGGGAAGGTTTCTTTGAATAGCTGAAGGTTATATTTGCTCATCTTTTTCACGTCTTCTTCTGTAGGAAGCCTACCTAATGACTGAGCTATCTCTTTGAGTTCAAGCTGTAGTTCTTTCTTAGTAACCTTCCTCAAGGCTTTCTCTTCGGGCTTTCTTGGAATAAATCCCTTAGTTCTAAGTTGTGTTATTTTTCTTTGGGTTATATCAACATACCGCTTGTCTATATCAATAGCTATATATCGCCTTCCAAGTTTGAAGGCGGCTATAGCAGTGGTTCCCACCCCGCATAATGCATCTAAAACCACATCTCCTTTGTTAGAGGATAACAGGATGATCCGCTCCATAAGTTTGTCCGGTAATTGACAAGGGTGCATATCCCTGTCTTTCTTATGCTTGATCCTATGTATATCCCACCAAATGTCTGTGAGAGGAACTTTAGGATCTATACCTTGTTTCTTTCGTTGTTTAATGCACGATGATCTAAGACAAAAAGATGGGGTATCTACTGGGCTAACATCTTGGTAGCTGAAGGTAAAGTCTGTAAGGTGCTTAGTGTAAAAAAGGAGAGCATAGTGAGCGGGCATTATCTTTCCTCTGGGTTCTGAAATGGCGTCCCAGACGATCCAATTCTGAAAATAGAGGTGTTTGTTGAGAAAGGAGGCATGATAAATTCCCCATTTGGGGAGGTTCACTATGTATAAAGAGCCAGTGGGTTTAAGAACCCTAATATACTCTTTGAGCCATGAATTACACCAATCTATATACCTTTGATCTTCTTTCTCATCATCGTAGGAATTGTAAGATTTATTCAAGTTATAGGGAGGATCGGCAAAAGCTAAGTCAACTGAATTATCGGGATACTTTTGGAGTATCTCTATAGCATCTCCACAATGAACTACATCAAGGAGCCCCTCGTCAATTTTGTTAATTTTTGGTGGGATTTGGATAGCGGATTGTAAAAAAGATGGCTGGGGAGCCAAATAAGGTTGTGTTAACAGATAGTTATTATCAAAGTCTATGGCTTCAAAGGGAAATACCAGGCATCTCCCGTCTTTACCATCTATAAGCTGCAATAAAACTTCTAAGACTGGCAGAGAGAGCTTGGTATAATTATCTTGCCTGGGCAAATCCCGCCATACATCTGATATCGCATAGCCCACAGGGTTCATTAAATGGGACTTCCCGCCCCAGTCTTTCAAGGTTCTATGGCAGAAGCTACAGTATTTATGGGGGAAACGAACCTTATTTACTCTGAAGAAGTTTTTAGATTTTGAGAATAAGACAATGGTGGCATGGGTGGTGGGAAGCCCTGGTTTATCCTTCGAGATACTTGACCCAATAGCGATCCAATACTTGAAGTAAAGAGCCTTCATCAATGGCTCTATTCTGTTAGGTAAGTTATGCGGAGTCCCTTGAATTGATAAGATACCTGTTTCTTTGAGAACCCTAATACATTGGTTTAAAGTCTCCTTAAAAACATTCTCGCCGCTGGATTCTAGGATGTAAGAACCTACAACAATAATCGAGTCAACACACTGGTTATCAAGGGATCTCAGAGCCTCCAGATAATTTAAGTTTTTTAGATATTGGATGTTCATTTTCACCCACCCCATACTATTTCGAGTTTTGTTGGCCAACATCTTTGGACATCCTCTCCTTCATCCACCCGTCCACTATGTCCTTCTTGAACCTGAACTGTCCTTTATCCTGGTAGCCGGGAGACCTTCCTCTTTTAGATTTCTCATCCCAATTGAGGAAATAATTCCCTTGCCTCAGTTCCCAAGGCTTTGGCAATCGTTATTTTCTCATCTTTACTTACCGGGGTTAATCCTCTTTCTACCCTGGAGATCCACCAAGGGGACCTATTTATCTTTTTAGCCAAAGCATATTGAGTTAGTCTTTTCTCTAATCTTATCTGTTTTATCTTATTAGCACTCATAGCTTAATTTTTATTAACCTTGTAAATTTTGAGCGTCAAGCACCTCTATATCGGGAGAAATATTAAAGATCTCGAGGAGGCTCCCCTCCCCGGACTTCTATAAACCTCTGGGAGCCTAAAACAAAAATTGGCTCATAACTATCGGCTCCTTTCCCCCATTTCGCTAATTTGTTTGATCTCTTCCCGAAGATCTTCCGCAAATGATAGAAGGGATTTTTTTTTTAAAATTTGCTCTTCCTTATCTAGCCGATTCCACTCTTCCATTAGTTTATCTTTCCTATTCTGTATAGCTATATTTTTTATCTGGTCGATTTTTATTTGGATAAGAAGCAAAGCCCTATCCCAGGTATTGAAGTAATTTAGTGGATAAACCTGGCCATCTACTGCCCAATATACCTCGGAAGGAAGAAATTCTCCAAATCTTTTAAAGTAAGAATCACGAAAAAGGCTAAAAACAGTCTGTTCATTTGAAAGACAGGTAAACCAGTTTACCTTAGCGATTAGTCCCTTTCCCTCAAGGAATAAAGTAATATTTTTTAGCAGTTTCTTTCTTTTCTGGTATTTTTGAAGGATATCTAACTCAACTCTCTGTTTAGAGGTTAGGTATTTGCTCTCAAATACATCCTTTTGCCTCTTCTCTAAGATCTCCCTTTTTTTCTTAGCAATAGCTCGTATTTTTTTGTTTTGCTCTTGCTCTTTTTGTTTTTTCTCTTTTTCTTTTTCCTCTTTCGCTTTTTGTTCCTTCTTCTCTTCCTTTAATTTAGAAATCCAACCTTGTATTTTTTCTTTATTTTCTTGGATCCTTGATTTAATTGAATTTAAAGTATCTATATTTTGAGCCATTTGTATATCAGAAAAAATAGATTCTAAAAATCTTCTATTTTGGTCGCTCATTCCTCCTGTTTTTCTGAAGTAAGCGTTAAGTAGTTTTTTTAAATCCTTATATTCTTCTTTTACAACAATTTTTTTCCTCTTAATTGCGTTTTGCCTTTCCTCCTCTTCCTTGCTTAATTTTTCTTCTTTTCCTATATCTTGTGCTATCTCTTCAATCAATGTTTTCTGTTCATTTTCAATTTTCGGTAAAACCCGTTGGTAGACCTCTAAATCTTGAGAATTTCTTATCCCTTTTATCCGTTCAATTAAACTCTTGATCTGCTCTTTCAAAGGGAAGCATTTGTTTTGCCATTTCTTTTCCCCGGGAAGCTTATCTCTAAGTTCTCTTAGTCTAGCAATAAGAGTTGCTCTCTCTTCGATAAATAGAAGATCTTCTTGTTTTTTCTTAATCTTTTCTCGAATTACTTCCTCTTTAGTTTTTTCAATCTTTTCCTTTCGCTTTCTTTCCCTCTCCTCAGCCTCTTTTATCCTTGCCAAAACTTGGGGCTGCTCAATGGATCTGTATTGCAACCAAGAATCACCAACATACTTTCTCCAGCCCTCTTTTGCTCCCTTCATTGTTTCCAAACATTCTAGTCGATCCCAGACAGTCTGAAAAATAACCTCCTTAATATCCTTCCTCCCCAGGAGGCTAAGCCTTCCCAAGGTGAATATCTCCAATGGTGCTGTATCCACCAGATTTTCGTAGTCCTTCCTTACATTTTTCATGAAAAGGTTCCTCATAAAGAGAAAATTTTCCTCTGAGAGCCTGGTTTCTACTACAGGTAGCTTTGTCAAATCAATCTTAGGGGCCTTTGGGCTCCTCAAAAAGGTAAAGATATCCCTGGCAGAAAGGTCCACATCTCCTAATTCGTCTTTCAGAGAGTCAGTGTTAATTACAACGGACCTTCTGATCACATAATCAGGAATTTCCAGTCCTTTAGCGGAGGTATTTGCAATTATGAAAGCATAGGCATGATTCACCACTTTTTTCTTTCCTTCAACTATAAACTCTCTTCTTCCATCTGCAAAGGAAAGGGCCATTGTCTTTAGCTCTTTCGAAGCCTTGTCCAACTCGTCGATGCCGGCTAAAAGCTCAGAAAAAAGATAAGATTCACTCACATCAAAGCCACCTTTCTTCTTGAATCTTCTAATTCCAAACTCTCCGGGAGAACCCCTAAAAAGCGAATAAACATTTCTTTTAGAATCCAACCCTTTTATTATCTTACAAAGAACATCAAGCATTCCAGTTTTAAAGGCCTTGGTGGAGCCTACCATAATTGAGGCAGGCCAATTGTTGTCAAAATACTTAAATAAAAGGAGTTTTGCAGTGATACCCGAAAGGCTCAATCTAAAGATCGCTTTGTGAGATTCGGTAGGGATTTTATCAATTAAAGCCTCAAGCTTTGGATCGTTAAGAGTTACTGCTATGGTAGGAGTAAATCTTTTAATATAGTTCTTACCCTTAGAAGAAAGAGCATAAACTCCTTGCCTTATCCGCTTAATCAGTCCATATCTTAAAAGCTTCTCTATTCTTCTTTTAGCTATTCTTTGGCTTTTAACTAATGAGCCTATCTCTTTAAGCTTTTTCGTGCTATCTCTTAGGGCTAAAAGGATCTCTTCATCGATTTCATCTGTCCTCATTTTTTCACCTAAAATTGGGTCTAAAGTTCACCAAAAATTTACCTTTTATCATAGCAGACGGGTCTAATCCTATAAAACCTATTAATAAATAATTTCAAGGGATACCTTCGAACATTTTAGACCCGTTCGACCCACTTTTTGCTGGGTCTAAACCTCCCTTTAGGTCAAAGAAAATAAAAGCATCTAAAACTTTAGGAAATATTTATCAACATTGAATTTGAGGGATTGCCTCATTTCTCCCTCCAGCCATTTTATTTTTAACTCTCTCCTACTACTCAAAGACCAGATTTGCTTAAAAATCCCTGTATCCTATGACTGGCTTGAAAAAAATCTCTTAATAGAGGAGTTTTAATTTGAGAGAGGTCTTTTATAAGGCCGCCTCACCTCTACAAAGTGCCTCTATGAGCAGCCTCTATGTGCGTCTTTCTTTTCCTGTCAATCGCCAATAATCCGTTATTTACACGAGATCACTGCTTGTACGACACTCTTTCTGATTTCATAGACTCTAAGCCTAGCATCTTGCTTTTCCACATGAGGTCTTAACCGCATAAACTCACCACCCAAAAAGAAAACATCAAGCTTGACCGACCGCACAACCTCACTGTTTGATGTAACCGCATCAACAGGAAAGATATCTTCGAGAATTTCGTTTGAGAGTCCCGCCTTTTTTATGTCCAAGTAAACACAACGCGGCCGCAGTCCGCCAACCGCTTGGGGAAGTTTGGGGTATATTACAAAAATATAACTGTAGAGTCCCAGGGCACAAAACGCAATAAATACGTAGTGAAATATTATTAACCTATACCAGTGCATAAATCTTGGAGGAACCCCCCTGAAAATGCAAGATTTTTCTGTCGCCCACCATAAAGGAGCAGTCGCTATAAATAAAATGCTTACAGGAATAAACGGGATATTACGAACTCCTAGAGTCCACAAAACACAGCCCAGTATCCCCCCCCCAAAACAGAAACGTATAGGCCAGCGCAAAATCAGCAGCCCTCTCTTTGCACTTGGGCCAAACCACTTTGTCAAATTGTCTACGAGTCGTCTAGTATTTCTGATTCCAATGTAAACCAACCAAATGACAAGTGCAGGAAAAATACCAGCTACAAAGTATTGGAACTCTAAGGCAGGAAGTAGACCGAGGTTATTCACCCAAGCGTTGAGTGACCACACTAAGTACCCAAGGATATACACGATAGCTGCTACAACCAGAAGCCCATCCCGCAACTTAGCAAGTGGCCTCAACCGGTCTGTAATCCACTCTAGCAAGCTAAACGTGTTGCTGGTCCGCGGGTCTTGTATCTCAGCCATTAACACCTCCCTCTGTAGCTATAACTCGTCCATATCCGAACTGGCTCGGATATAAATCTGTTTCACCTCCTCCCTGACCTCTACTCCTTACTTTGGTCAATTCCCTTGAGTTCTGAAAAATATGCTATATCCTACGTGTCAGATATTCTTCTTTGTTTGGTTGCTCTCCTGCTGCTCCCTTCCCTTCTTATCCTCAAGTTCAGCTTCTCACCGTCTACCAGGGAAGCGACAAGCTCCCGGGTATTACTGAGTTTGATCCTTCCTATCTCTTTCTGTTTAGTTTGCTTTACTTTTCTCATTGTTTATCTCTTAGTCTCCTTATAAATTAGTGCTCAGAAGCACAGAGAATAGGTAGAAAGCCACACAGAATTTTTAGCCGATGTTTTCCTCATACCAACCATTTTTGGCGTCAAATGAGCCTTATTTTGCGTCTCTTATAAAGCCTTCTTTCCCCCCCTTTAATTTCCTGTAATTAGTCTTATGTGAAGTTCAATTCCCTAAAAGGATAAATATTGCTTAATGCTTCTTGTAAAATATGCCTTATTTATCCTCTGTATAAAAACCGACCCCTTTTTATACACTAACAGCTCTTAAACCTCTATATTTAGCATTATCTAAGATATATTTAACAGTTCCAGCATACCAGGATCCCCCTCTTTTTGTAGGGATCTCTTGCTCGTTTAATCTATTAGCAATTTGTCTCAGGGATAATCTTTTTCTTTTTAGCTTTTTAACGTAACTCACAATTTTAAATTCCTCATCTATTTGCAAAAGTTTTTTATCCTCTGCTATAAATCCTAAGGGAGGAGATCCTACATTTTCACCCAAAGATATTTTATATCTTAAAGCTTCCCTGGTTCTCTCAGAGATGAGGTCTCTTTC
>JABUBK010000095.1_pt1 | contig 16754 bp, 27 predicted proteins | sample 7332671 | NCBI WGS metagenome assembly JABUBK01 (sample SAMN07256342, study PRJNA390944) | subsurface metagenome | isolation source: Methane hydrate marine sediment | place: Pacific Ocean: Eastern North Pacific, ODP site 1244 | collected 2002
CTATACCACCAGAACATGCTTATTTTAATTGGCCTCGACCTGAGGGCTACGAGAGAAAAACCTGGGGCTGGCACAAAAAGACTGCCAGGATCACACTCTCCGAATGGGAAAAACGCACAAAATTAAAGAAACAGCATATCTGGCGAGCTTTAACACGATTAGAACTTCGCCAAATTATTACCAAAAATGGTAAAAACGAGTATGCGTTTCAAAAAGACTATGACAAGTGGCTTTCACCAATTACCGATTTTTTTACCAAAAATGGTAACGCCTATTTTGTTACCAAAATTGGTATGTGCTATACCAAAATTGGTAACGATGTTACCAAAATTGGTAAAAATGAATTTAGCAAAGTCGCTAGGGAAAAGCGAAAGCGAATCCCTAAAGAAACTCTTAAAAGAAACTCTTTAAAAGAAACTAAACCTTCTTGTCGCAACTTGAAAATTTGCGACAAATTGAGGGAAAAAATGGAAGCTCTAATCCTCAGGAACAAACCTGACTACAGGTTCAGGGGTGGAAAAGACAGAGAAAGCAAGTGGAATGACGAGTTTCGGCTTATGATTGAACAAGACAAGCGTAAGCCAGACAGGATAGCAGAAGTTGTGGAATGGGCCCTTAATAACCCCTTTTGGAGGGCTAACATCCTCAGCCCTCATAAACTGAGGATACAGTTCGATGCGCTAGAGCTGAGGATGGCAGAGAAGGCTGAGAGAGGACAATATGGAAAAACTAAGCAACGTGGCAAAAGAGGTACTAGAGAGAGTTGGCAGGAAAGTGACAAGTACCGGAAGCTCTACTCCCGGCCAGGAAGAGGAGCGGGAGAAGCGGCTGACCAAGATAAGGGAGAGCATCATTGATGTGCTCCATCGGAGAAACATTCCCTTGAGGTACTTGCAATGCTCCTTCGGCGACTTCACCTGTGTTGACGATAGCACCACTTGGGCAAAGAAACTTTGCTGGGATTACGTTGAGGACCACAAGCTGGGAGAAGGCTTGTTCTTATACGGCCCGAACGGGACGGGCAAGACACATCTGGCTGTAGCTGTCATGCGTTCGCTATCACTGAAAGGAGAGCTTAACTGGTATTTCATCAAGACTCCATACCTGCTTATGAACATCAGGGAGGCTTTCAAAAAGGAGTTTTCCGGGAGCGAATCGAAACTGATTGACCGGTTTATAGATTACGACTACCTGGTCATAGACGAGCTGGGAGTGGAGAAGACCACCGACTGGAGCCTGCAAACACTCTATCTTATCATTGACGGAAGAAGCGACCGGCTGAGATCTACGATTATCACTTCAAATTTGAGCCTCCAAGGAATAGAGAATGACCTCGACCCCCGCCTGGCCTCCAGGATAGTGGGTATGTCCAAGGAGCTATTGGAGTTCACCTGCGATGATTGGAGATTAAGAAAATAGCCCCAGCCAAGGCGCCGATTAACTATTCGGCCAGGTTTCTACCTTGTCTTCGCCTGTTTCTCCCCTTGGCTGGGAATCGAGATGAGACAATGATGCTTTGGTGGTGGATTTCTTTAATAGGAGCTTTATCATACGCAGGAATGCTGTGTTCTCTGTTAGTGTGGTTGGCTTCTAAAGACTTGAAAAGGAGGAGGTAGATGGTTTTACAAGCAGTGGTACTGATAGTTTTCTTCGTGGCAATACCACTTTGGGCCTGTAGTGTAGCTTTCAAAGGAGACTACCCGGGCAGGGATGTGATAGAGCGAGCTTTAGCGGAAAAGAAGAAGAGATAAATGTGGCTCAAAACCTTCTTTAACTGGTTCACCGGCAAAAAAAATAAAGAGCAACTAGAGGAGCTAAAGGAGATTCTCCCTGAGGAACCTATCCTCAAAGCGCCTCCCCCGCCTCCGATAAAGAAGGGGAGCCTGGAGGATATAAGGGACTTCTGCGATGAGATGAGGAAAGACCTTCGGATTCGCAAGAGGCTGGATGAGCTTCACAAGAAAACTGACGACCGGCTATATGTAGAATTTGGCAACCTCAAGAATAAAATAGAGAGGTTCTTGAAGGGTCACAAATGAAGATAATCTTCTTCAAGAAAAAGGGGCAGGTGTACGAGCTTATGGACGAGACAACGCTCAACCAGGGGGAAAGGATTCAGGTGATAGGCGGCGGCGTGAGGGTAGAGATCACCCAGAAGAGCGGCAAGCTGACCATCCAACTGCCCGATGTGGCCACCAGATTCAGGGTCAATCCTGATGAGAGGGAGTTCATCCTGTTCAAGAAGGCCAAGGAGAAGGAGGAGCAGTGATGAGTCCATTGAGGAAATTTACAAAAGAAGAGGAAAGGCTAATAAAAGAAGCATCTGAAGCCGTTAATAAAAATCCTGAGTTGAAACCTCTCATAGCTTTCTTAGGGGGACAAGCGGAGCTTCTAAATAGTAGATTTATGAAAATTGAAGAAAAGCAGACCGAGTTTGAGACGACCTTCAGGAATATAGTGAAAAGGTTGCTTGTTTTGGAGGGTAAATGAAGCTCATCATCACCGCCTTGGACATTATCGAAAAGGAAGCCCATAAGCTCAGAGAGGAGATAAAGAAGGGAAGGAAATTAGGATTGAAGGATTTGAAGTTAATTTTAGGAGCATTTGGACTTATTGCGGGAGACAAACAATTCCAAAACGAGGCTTTCAAAATAAATGTGCTTTTTGGTGCTGCACTTGTAGCTTTTGCTGAGTTTACAAAGAGGCTGACTAAAGTGAGGAGCCTATAGTGCCTTACAAGACTATTCCCGTATCTGAGGATCTGTTTAAGGAACTGCAAAGAATTAAGAAGAAAACGGAGAAGAGACTCGGTGTTGGAATTAGCTGGGATGTTTTTATTCAGAATCTTTTAGGTAACGACAGTGCTGTAGCAGATGCTATTGCTAAAATTCTAAAGGGGAGGTGAGTTAGATGTGCAAAAAGAGCGTTCGCTACAACTGGGCAGGCGATATAATCGTCAGAGATACGCTTGTCCCCAACAAGAGGGCAGTGGTCGGCTACAAGGACCGATTCATCCCCACCGACATACGGGAATGGGTCAAGGAGCCGCCGAACAACAAGCTCTCCGAGGCCCTCTCGGAAATTCCGAACCTTCCAGAATGGAAGGAAGCTGGCTCGTTCAACCGGCGGGCAATGGTCATCTGGGATTACGTGGCGAAGAAGATAACCTATGTCTACGACAAGCAGGCTCACGGCCTTCCCGATTTCTGGATGCTGCCGGAGGAGCTTCTGACCATAAAGCATGGAGACTGTGAGGATTCAACTTTTTTGCTCTGTTCACTTCTTCTAGCCTCGGGGATCAGTCCCTTCTGCGTGAGGGCTGTGCTGGGGATCGTCTATGACAAGAAGGGGGACCCCCTCGGCGGGCACGCCTGGCCTGTTTATCTCGACGAGCTGGGCAAGTGGCGGCTTCTGGAGTCCACTTTGGATACCATCCCTGCCACGATGCCCTTGGCCGACAGCTTGGCCAAGGAAGGGACAGAGTTCCGATACGAGCCGATGCTCTGCTTCAACCAATACCATCTTTGGCTGATCAAGCCCTCAACTATGAACATGAGTATGTATTTGACAATCAGCAAAGCAAAAGCCGATGAGAGGAGGTGAGAAAGTATGCTAAAGAAGATTGTCTTGGCGGTGGTAGTTTTGGGACTGGTGCTGGGATTCTCCAGTTTGGCACTTGCGGAAGAGAAAGTTGAATTTGAGGAATTGCGATTGACCACTGTTAGAGAAGAACCAGTAAGTGTTCTCTCTTATGCTGGTTCGGGATTAAATTTTGTTGCGGAGGCACTCGCACGCCTGATGAAGACTGGAAAGCCCTCGGTTGTTTTCGCCGAACAGACAACTGGTGCTCTGGAAGTGACCTTTGTGGAGCGGTTCTTGGGCAGGAATGTAGATCTGATGGGCGGGGCTACTTTTGCCAATGAGGAACCAGCGGCGTTCATGTGGGGCCTCCAATATACTGGACTGCGTGAAAAAGCAGAATCCGGTGGGATCTGGCTCATATTCAGCAAACTCAATCCATCGGCCTACAATGTGGGAGGCACGTGGTACTTCGGTGGTGGATATGAGTTCCGAGCCGAATGATGATAAGACTGCCTAGCTCTGGGGAGTAGTTCTCACGCTCCTCAGGGCTTGGGCGGGGATTAAAAGGAGGTAAATCATGCCAGACAACAATCGGCGGGCAAGGGTGAGGGAAAAGCTTGCCTATCTCTTCGGCGGTGGTCTTCTGGGCGAGACTGCGGCGATCATCGCCGGAAAGTTCGTGGGGATTGAGGTCGCTTCGACGGAGGTGCTTATGCTCGGAGGATTTATGGGGATGATTCTCGCCTTCTACTTTATGGGCGAGTATTCCCGGGAAAAGCCGGAGAGCTAAAATGCCCTGCCCTCTCTGCATTCGGAAGCAAAAAACGCAATGGATCTATGAGGATGAGCTTATCTCCATCTTCTACTGTGACCACTGTGGTGTTCCGCTCGTAGTATGCAATCGCCATACGATGTCCCCTACCGAGGAGGAACTGAAGCGTATGGAAGACAAGGCTGATTATTGGGGAAAAGAGATCTACGGAGAGGGCAGGTTCTATATTGACCGAGAGCAGAGGAAGATAAAAGACCATCTTCATCATCATATCAGGCAAAAATAAGGAGGTTGATTATGGTTGGAAGAGGTAGATTCGGAAGAAAAAGCATGGGCCCCGGCGGGCAGTGCTACTGCCCGAAATGTGGCTACTCGGAGACACACATCACCGGACAGCCCTGTTATCAGAGGAAATGCCCCAAGTGTGGGACAGCGATGGATCGGAGATGATGAATTTCAGGCGATTCTTTAGGACGCTGGAGTGGCATCTGACGGTCGGCCTGCTCGGATTCCTCTATGAGGGATACGAGGCTTGGGCTTCGATTATAAGGGATATAAGGGGAAAGATGAACAGAAAAAGGTAACAATCGGGGAAGCGGGGTTCTTTAGCCTGTCCTTTCCTCGCTTCCCCTTCTTTCCCCTTTATGGTATAATTTCATCGGAGGTAAAAATGCCCACCAAAGCTGAGATACGAGAAGCCTATGACTCCGTGGCCGAGGATTATGATGCCTATATGGAAAAGACCGGCCATGCCGAGGCCCAGAGGAAGATGGTCGGGCTTCTAAAGGATGATATAAAAGGCAACGTGCTGGACGTGGGGACAGGAACGGGCATCATTGCCTTGGAGATAACAAGGAAAATCCCAAGTTCACAAGTGCGTGTTACTGACATTTCCGAGAAGATGCTCCAGCGGGTTTGGGCAAATGCCAGAGCGGCAGGATACAATAACCTAAGTTTTTTGGTTGACGACATTGAGGACTCGGTTCTCACCAATAATCAGTTCGATACGGTAATCTGCTGCTTGGGAATGCTCTGGTTCATTGATAAGGACAAGGCCCTCCGAGAGATGGCGAGGATCTGCAAAGACAGGGGGAAGATAATCCTCATCGAGGAGGAAGGGCAGCCACTCAGGGCGAGAAAGTCAGCCTTCAGTAAGAGGCTCCTCACCTTCTTCTCCAAGATTGAGAAGCTGGAGACGGCCATATCCCTCGAGGACATTGAGGAGAAGATGAGCGGGTTGGGTTATGGATTGAGGAAAAGAGCCAAATGGCCGATAGATGACAATCACGGTTTTGTGGGGATGGTGTTTGAGTTACTTCCTCCCCACCGTCACCACAAGACCAAGCCCTAGCCCCATCACTCCGAGCCAGGGGAGCATCTTCTTGAACTCATCCCAGCTTGGCAGGGGAGGAAAAACAGTTTGTTGGTCGGGGCCTGTCACAGGTGGAATATTGCCAAAGGTTTCATCAACCTCAAATAGCCCATAGCTGCTTACATCTTTTACTTCCCTCGACATGACCGGCTTTGCCGTGGGGTCAACCACATAAAAGCCTTCAGGCAAAAGTGCCAGGGTGTACATGTGCGAGTATCTAGGTTCCTGCCAGAATGCAGTTTGCTTCCCCCAGCACTTTATCCCAACAATACCTAAAAGAGTGCAGACCAGCGGAGTAAAACTAGAGCAATCACCCGTCACTCCAAGCTTCACCAGCTCCCAGGGCGGGGCTTCGGTATTTATCACGTATTCCACATTCTTGTGGATCCACTCGGCGATTCCTCTTGCCTTCTCCATTTGGCTCTCAAGCCCCTGGGTAATATAGCCCACTAATTCTATCAATCCCAAGTGCCCTCTTCCCGGGACTACCCAGAGTTGAGTTATCGTTGTCCAGAAGGCGGGCGAGAAGCCCAGTTTTTGTAATTCAGCCTCATTGGCACCTACTAATACCCAGTCATGGCCTGCGGTAGTTCCCCGCCTTTCGATGTAGCTAGGTAAAGCTATCCGCTCAAGGCTTTTCAGGTGTTCAATTAACTCTACCGGAGTCTGGGCTGTTTGGGTGTTCATTTCTTGAAGTCCCCCTGCTTCCAAGGCTGCGTGACCAATACAGCAAGGCCGAGCATCCCCAGGCCAGCGAGGACAAAAATGGGGAACTTTGGCTCCTCGCTTATATGGGCAATGGGCACCTCATAGCCTATGGTGATGGCCGTCACCTCGAAGTAGTCCAGCCAGGCGAAGTCGCATCTATTGTCCCAGTACACATAGGCGGCCCCGAGGCACTGAGAGACCAGGCTTGCCGCAAAGCCTACGGTCTCGAATATGGCCTCATCCTGGTATAGCTCAATGTCCAGAAGCACCGTTCCCCTGAACGGGTCATAGCAGGCGTAGAGGACATATAGATTGTAATATGCGCTGGCGGTGTCGAGAAAGGACTGCAAAGCCAATCGGCCATCTTCCCTTGTCAGGGACACCTCAGTCGTGACCTCGAACTGCACCCTCACCACCGCTGGCTGCGGAAGGACCATATCCTCCCTGATCCCTACCTTATATATCCAATCAAGCGTTCTGGCGAACCAGTAGTCAGCCGGAACCCCCGCCTCTACCTTCCACTTCATCTTTTCTTCTTCTTGGCCGCAGTGCCTATGGCTACACTAGCTATGGCTGCTCCTATCCCGAGAAGCCACCAGGCGAATTTCTTAGGGACCCACTCGTTCATAAACAGGGCATCGGTTCCCATAACGGAGTAGCCGCTTAGTGTATTCAGCTCGGAGCCGAACTGGGCATCCAGGTCGCTGTGCTTGCGTATGGTGGGGCCTATGTTGTAGAAGATCACGCAGAACATGCCCCGGGCCCCCTTCCCCCCCATCTCGAAAAGGGTAAGGTCTAGCTTCCTCAGGGCCTCGTTCATTGCGGCATAGACCCAGGAGCGAGCTTCTTCGATCCCGACATCCTCCATAGCGTAGAGGTCATAGACGTGCTCGTAGTATTTGCCGGTCTCTATGGGGTCTGGTGGATAGACTGGAACCAGGGCCCCCTCCGGTATTGTCTTGGGAAACTCTATGGCTGGCATATTACACCTCCTTTTTGGAAGTTGGTTTTTCTAAATTTCCAAAGGTTAAGATATTCTTCATATCAATCAAAAGCGTTGGTATCTTTACCAGAGCACATTCACCAAAGTTATTTTGGACTCCTTTATCGTCTGTAAAGCCTGTGATAGAAAAAAGGCTGCATTCCTCTCCTAGACATTTTTTGAATCCCAAGAAGGGGCATTTGCGTTTGTTGATAAAGTAGTGGCTACCGTCATCTCTTATTGTTTCTTCGTAATATTCTACCATTATATCAGGCCTCCTTTTTTCTCCTTTGTTATTTAAGTTTTCATTATAAAAGCTAGTTTATAATAGGGTGGTAAATGGTTTTTTGAGTCCGTTCCTGGTGATTGTTCGTTTGTCCCAGGGCTTTCAGGGCTACAACTAGGAGCGACAGAACTTGTCCCTGGGGTAGCACCTCCGCAGCTAGGAGCGACAGAGCTTGTCCCTGGAGATTTACTGTTAGTATTAGGAGCAGCACCGCCAGTCGCTCCATACCAATATTTTGGCCTAAGTCCCCATGCAGTAGTCCCGCTTGTAAGGCCAAGACAATCATCCGTTAATGAAGCTCTCGATATGAGGGTTATAGAACGATGAAATTCGAGATCGCCGCCAGAATGAATATGAGAGCTTACCGTATGATAGTGGGAGTTCACAGTATGGCTATGAGAGCCTATAGTATGAGTATGATTATTCACAGTGTGGGAATGAGAACCTATCGTATGGCCATGAGAGTTTACCGTATGAGAATGAGCGTTTACAGTATGAGAATGAGAACTTGACCCTCCAGTATCTCCAGGGTTAACTCCATCTGGACATCCTAAAATAAACTTATCTCTTAAATCAGGAGTCCCATTACCTCCATCACATAAAGCCCAATCATCAGGGATGGTGGCAAGGGTGCCTGACCACATCACAATTACCCCAGCAGGAACCCCCTCAATGGCATATACTCTGTCTTGTAGAGTGCGTATGCCTTTCAGCATCTTTTTTAACGTATTTATAATTTCTAGGCTCATTTTACACCTCTATCTCCTCAAGCTGGATAAGCTTTTTCATTAGCTTAACCAGGTTAATTACTGTCAAAGAACCAGTTATGATAGATACTGCCCCGCTTGTAGCGGATAACGCCCAAAGAACGGATAACTGAGCAGTTGTAGAGGACTGGGCCGTAGCTGTGCCTGCAAGTGTCTCTATGATTCCCAAAGTGAGAGAGCCAGTTGCGATAGAGGTAGCAACTGAGGTTGCAGTTAAAGCCTCTACCTTACCTAATGTCAAAGAGCCTTGAGCGCTTGAAGCTACACTAGATGTTCCTGTAAGCGCTTTTATAACTCCCAGAGAGCCTTGAGTGGATGAGTTAGCTTGAGCTGTCCCCGACAGGGCTTCCACTTTACCTAGAGTTAGCGAACCGGTAGTCGAAGAACTCGCAGAGCAAGTCGCAGTGAGTAGTTCTATCCTTCCTACTGTCAAAGAGCCTTGGGTACTAGAGCTTGAGCTTGCCGTGCCTGCAAGCGTTTCTATTTTCCCAAGAGTGAGCGAGCCAGTTGCGATAGAGGTGGCAGCTGAGGTTGCAGTTAAAGCCTCTACCTTACCTAATGTCAAAGAGCCTTGGGCGCTTGAAGCTACACTAGATGTTCCTGTAAGCGCTTTTATAACTCCCAGAGAGCCTTGAGTTGAAGTAGATGTAGCAGCCGTTCCCGTAAATGCTAAGATAACACTCAATGAACCTTGAGTACTTGAAACTACGTTGCTCATTCCCGTAAGAACTTCTATTTTTCCAATTGTCAAAGAGCCGCTCGTACTCGAGGCGCAAGCTGCGGTACCCGCAAGGGCTTCCGTAACCCCGAGTGTCAAGGAACCTTGGGTGGAAGATGCCGTGGCTGCCGTCGCACTCAGGCTTTCCACTTTTCCCCGGGTTAGGGAAGCGCTTGTGGATGATGTGGTGGCTGAAGTAGAAGTTAAGGACTCAATTCTACCTAATGTAAGGGTGGCAGCAACAGAAGTTGCAGGCGGTGCGTGAGCAAGTAAACTTTCTATCTTCCCTAATGTCAAAGAGCTGGTTATGCTAGTTGTAGAACTACTTGTTCCGCTCAGTATCTTGAATATAGAAAGGATGCCTTGAGTAGTAGAAGTTACGCTTGCCGTTCCACTTAGCGTTTCTATCTTCCCTAATGTCAAAGAGCTGGTTATGCTAGTTGTAGAACTACTTGTTCCGCTCAGTATCTTGAATATAGAAAGGACGCCTTGAGTGCTGGTGCCTGTGCTCGCCGTACTCGTAAGTGCTTCTATAACCCCCAGAGTGAGCGAGCCCTGAGTAAACGAAGTAATGGCTGCTGTGCCAGACAGAACCTCTACCTTGCCTACTGTCAAGGAACCTTGGGTTGAGGAAGCTACGCTTGAGGTTCCAGCTATCTGCCTGAGAAGCCTTATATTGGGAGAGGAAACTGAAGAGCTAACGCTTGCCGTCCCCGACAGGGCTTCTACCTTCCCGACAGTCAAAGAGCCGCTTACAGATGTTGAAGCCTCTGCTGTGCTGGAAAGGATCTCTATTTTGCCTAGTGTCAGCGAGCCAGTTGCGATAGAGGTGGCAGCTGAGGTTGCAGTTAAAGCCTCTACCTTACCTACTGTCAAAGAGCCTTGGGCGCTTGAAGCTACACTAGATGTTCCTGTAAGCGCTTTTATAACTCCCAATGAGCCTTGAGTAAAGGAAGTAGTTTGAGTTATTCCCGAAAGAGTTTCTATCTTCCCAAGAGTTATAGAACCACTTACAGAAGAAGTGCTAGAAGAAGTCCCAGAAAAAGACTTAATTACCGAGAGGCTTCCTGTAGCAGATGTCACAGGCGGTGCATGAGCCGTTATTGAATATAGTAGTTGCAATGTGGTTGAAGGGACATTAGTTGCCGTGGCAGATGTGGCAATCAGACTTTCTATTTTTCCTACTGTCAAAGAGCTAGTAGTTGAAACTGCCATTGTGGAAGTGGCGGTCAACTCATGCGTTACTCCAATTGAAAGTTTGTTCCAGTACATATCAGTGGCATCCTTAAAAAGATAATCAATCCCGACTGAAGCGTAAGAATAATTGTTTAGATAAGTCCACCTTGGATGCGCAGCTGAATAAGTACCTTCTTGTAGCATGACTTCTCCAGCCCAACTTCCGGTGTATTTATTGTAAACAATATACTCGTTGTCATCCTCGTAAAAAACGTAAATATCAGTTCCGTCTATAGCTAAAGCAGGGTCATACCCCAAATCACCGTCCGAGGCAATTGTCCAAGCATCAGTCCAGTTAGCTGACTGTTTAGCAATATCTATAGCACCGTCGTAATCCACATAAGCTATCCATGCATCGCCATTACTGTCGACTGCGATTGAAGGTCTTCCTACTACTGGGGTCTCCCCCTTAACTTGGGTATCAACATCCTTTATCGTAAAGGTGGCAGCATCGTTGACATCTCCCTTCGCAGCAACAACAGCAAAAGTTGTGTTATACTTATCAAGATAAACAATAAGGGGTATATCTGAACTATTAACAGTTATGTCCACAGTACGGCATTGTTCTTCGACAGTCTTTCCTTCCACCTCAATCGCAGCTTTCCAATCCACTCCGACCTTATTAGTGTACCAAACAGTGTCATAATCAGTTCCGTGGACTGCTGTCGCGTCAACATAAACAACATGAGGCTTATCGGCGGAGTCGATGACAATAGCAGTGCATCGTGACAAACTAACTGCGCCTTTGTCTGCGTCGGCAATTTTTGTTATACTGGCTGGATCTCCGCTATTCCACTGGTCAGTTGAGGTATTAAAAGTTGTATAGTTATACTCCCCATCATTTGAGCAGTAGTAAAAAATATGTAAAATGTTATTGCTATCGATTGCCGCACTAACACCAGCAATGTTGAGCAAAGCAGCCGCTGGACGGTTGCCACCGTCTTTTTCTGCCCAACTAGACCCATCCGCTGAATACCAAACTGCGACTTCGTCAGGGTCAGCAACAAAATCTACTCCAACTACATACAGACCACCACCAGATGTCCTAAAGATATTTCTAGCTCCTTGATGTAATCGGAAACCCAGATTCTGTGCATCTGCAAATTTGACAGCCATTAGACTAACAACTCCTCATCTCTACAAATTACTTTCAGCAGAGTCTTATTTTTCGTAAATCCCTGCTCCGCCCACCAAGAAAGAGGCTTAAAGAGATACCAAGTCGGGTTAGCATCAGGCATAAAGCAGTGATACTGATACCTAGCAATTCTGTTGCACTCTAAAATCACATCCGATAGCTCGCTCTCCTCCAGGCACTCAAAGAATCCCGATGAAAAAACCAAATCAAATTCTTTATTGCTGTAACTGGCAAGCTTAGTTCGGGCATCGGCAACCGAAAGATAGTCTTTTACTTCCTCCGGTGCTTCATTAATGGCATACTGGGATATATCAATCCCCCAGGCATCAATGCCAAGTTTTCTCCATTCATGCACAATATAGCCTTTAGCACAAGCAATCTCCAGCGTTTTTTTGCCGATATATTGATTAGGCTTTAACCTATCCATTAGTGGCGTATAAAGGTCTCTATGCCAGGGGTATTTTCTGTCGTATCTGGAATACCCTGCCGGATGCTCAAATAAGCTCTGAGCACGAGCCTTCAGCCCATCGAAGTAGGAAATGTCAAACTCGCTTGGGTCTATTTTCATTAGTCCTCCTTAGGGCTTCCTAATGGAAACCTTCTCTAGCTCCCCGATCTAAAATTGCCAGGGAGCTAGTTTTTAGTCCATTGTGAAGTCCAGCGCACCATCGGCGAATTGAGCAGTATCTCCGTTTCCGATAGCCTTAGACGTATCAAGAGCAGCATAGAACAGTATATTCCCCAACGTCAAACCATCCACCAAAGCAACATCGGTTACCGTACCCCAAGAGGCAGTTGCCGTCACGAATGTTATTGCTCCAGTATTCTCAGATGCTCCAGCTGCTGCTGCATCATAGGCATCGTGGCCCTTTCTTGCATAATTTTCACCTGGTTCGGTGATAGTGCTGCCAGTATCGGAATCTCCTATAGTAGCAGTAGCCAGTGCCACGTAGATGTTAGTTGGTACGGTATATTCCGCAGTTTTGAATATGTGATCCAACAGCTTGTTCGCAAGATAATCACTTACTCCGCCTGAGCTGAACGAGACATCAATATCTCCAGCAGCGAATGAGGCATTATCTCCTATTCCGATGGTTTTACTCACAGCTAAATCACCGTGAGCAAGGAAGTTCCCCCCAGTTATCGCATCAAAAATCGCGAAATGGGTAATCGTTCCCCAGGAGCCAGATGCCTCTGCGAACTCAACTGCATTGGTATTTTCAGTGGCCCTACTGGTAGCCGCATCCCAGACGTTACACACAACACGGGCATACCCATCGCTGGGCTCCGCCATCCCTGAGCCATCCTCTGTGGGATCTGCTGTGGAGAGTGCTATGTAAATGTTCGCAGGCACAGCGAAAGCATCGTTTTTCAGCACATGGTCTAACAGCTTGATTTCTAGGGCGTCACTTATAGATCCTGCCATTGTCTATTCACCTCCTTTATACTTTGCCAATAAATTATGGAAAGTCACAGGACTTCCTCCGTTATTCCTTACGGATATTACGATAGACTCCTTGAATGCCAAATTTTTAATGTGCACTATATAGTTACCCAGAGGATTCCCGTCCTCGTCTCGTTCTTCAAAGGCACTGATGCATCGTAAAACTTGAGTTATATTACAATATTCGGCATAAGTTTTATTGAAAAATTCCTTGTCATCTATTGTCACTACAACGGAGAAATCAGTAGAAGGTGATACAACAAGGCATTCATCGAGATAGCCTGGATAGCCATGCGATAGGAACTCATGGGTTTTTCCTGCTTCTACCAATACATCGGTAAGGTCAACGCAACCCACCGATGCCTTTTCCTGGACCAGTCCTCCTATATCTTCAGCCATATAGACTCCTAAGTTATTTTCCTTATCAATATTCCATCACAGAGGATCCTAAATGTTTGAGCACTTTTACTATTGTTATAGGCGGTGAATTTGATTTGCTTCTCAAAAAAATAAGGGGGGTCAAACAGCTTGGGCCTTTTGAACTCGCCGATTTCCCGCTCTATGTGCTCCACCATGTGATTGTCTATCTCCCAACCCAAATAGGTTTTGGGATACCAACTAAGGGCTAAATCATACATAAAGCCAACATAAACAGAGGGAAGATCATATTTATAGACCACTGCCGACTTTCCTGCTTCTACCTTTTTATATTGATATGGTGAACCATGAACTGAAAAAGGTATCATTTCTTCACCGCCACTATTGCTACTATGCTAAGGGCTATTAAACCTGTGATTGCTATAACTCCAATCAAACCCCAGGGAATCCTTGTCTCAGCTGGAGCTTCATTAACAGGGACTTGAGGCTCCTCTGTCGGAGCTGGCTCCTCCGGAGGGTCTCCATAGATATATCGCCACTCCTTCTCCTGCTCGGAGAGTTCCTTGTCCAGCCATGCCTCTGGGGCAGTAACATCGCTGATTTGTCGCTTCTCGTATTCCTCAGGGGTTAGGCGTTCAATCATTATAATTTCCTAAATAGCTCATCCCATTTTTTAGCCATTTTCTCTAGGGTAAAGAACTGGACTATCTTTTTCCCTTCTTCTATAAATGATAACCTTGTGTCCTTATTAGTTATGAAAATTTTAAGAGCCTCATACCAATAATATGGGTTGTTGTCTTTAATAAGAAAGCCATTTTTGCCGTTTACCATAATTTCTTCATAAGAAGGGATTGAGGTGCATACAACTGGCAGCTCTAGAGCCATATAGGTAATGGGCTTGTTGATACTTTTATAGGAGCACCACTCGCTATTAGCTAGAGGTGCAAGCCCGATATGGCATTTGGCTATCTCTGCTAAATGAGTCCCCAGCTCCCATTTGACAATCTGTGGCTCAAAATCAAGTTTGGGTATTTCATGGGGGTTATCTGCAATAAGTTTCAAGTCAAAGGCAAACTCTTTTGATAGCTTATTCAACGGCCTAATGAGAACTTCCAAGTATTTTTCATTTGGGCTGGTGCCGTGCCAGCAGAGAGTGAGTTTTGTATGTTTCTCGGCCTTCGGCATAGCCTTAAAATCAAAGCCTTCGGGAATTACCTCCACCTTTTTGCCTCTTTCCTCGAACCAAGAGGCGAGTTTCTTAGTGGTGGTGACTACATAGTCAGCTATTTCAATGAAGGCTCTTATATCCTTCTCTCCTACGATGAGCCAGTCGGGATCGCACATACTCAGAATGACTTTGCCTTTGCACCGTTTAGCCAGTGCCAAATGAGAGGGAGAATATCTTTTCTGGAATACTACAAAATCGGCAACTTCGGCATTCTGCATCCCAATATCGCAAGCCCATCCCAGCTTTTTAAGCTCCTCGGCATTCTGGTAGCAGGTGATACGAGAGGAATAGGTGTTAATATCTCCAAAGGGGATAAAGCTAATTCTTCCTTTCATTTTTTCCTCGCTCGTATAAAGGTGTCTCGTTCAGGGTAATGGCTTGGAAATCTGCCCTCGCTCACTTCCGTTATCTCAAACCCTACTTTTTCCATAATTTGCTTTAGTGTTTCCGCTGTCCAGCCCCACTTGTGCATTTGGGGCACATCAATTTTAGTGTCTGCATAGCCTCCGTAAATACCGGCTAGGCAAAACGCTAATGATTTTTTTCCCTCAAAAAGGAGCTTGCATATTTTCAAAATATCAGGTACTTCTACTGCCAATTCGCCTTCAGGTCTCAGCACCCGCCAGCATTCCCTTAACAGTGGTTCCACTTGGATATAAAAAGGATGCTCCAGAAAATGCTCCATCCTGATCTCTTCTATGGAGTCATTTTCAAAGGGAAGCCCTTCGGTAACGTCAATTACCATATCTGGCTTCAGCTCTTCCTTCTGGATAAAAACGTCAATGTTAACATAGCCTTGAATGCGGTGAGTATCACAGCCTATATTTAATTTGATTTAAGGACCTCTCTTTCTATGGTATCTACCACTCTATCCCAGCTAAATTGCTGAATGTGCTGATAAGCATTCTCTACTAAGCTATTTCTCAGCTTATTGTTTCTTATTAGTTCCTCTATCATTGTAGCCATTGAATTAGGTATAGAACCGTTATTTGGATCCACAATTAAAGCGGTCTTTTTATCCAGACAGTGATCTCTAGTAGCCCTGTGGTCAATCATAATTACCGGACACCTGCAAGCCATAGCCTCCGCTGAGGGGTTATTCCAGCAGAAGATAGGAGATCGTTCTCCCGAGACAAACATAAAGGCTTTTCTATATCTTTCCCTCAACTCATACTGGTCTTTACAGCCCCAGAGAAGGCTGAGTTTAAAATCACTATACTTAGCTTTAATTAGGTCAAAAGCTGCCTCAACTAATTGAGGTTCTTTGACTCTTCTATCTCCACCTTGTACCAAGATTGTTTTTTCTCTTTTATCATTGGAAGGAGTAAAAAACTGTAAATTTATTCCTCCTAGTGCTTCAACAGCTTTGCATTTGAATTTTTTTTCCAAGATCTTAGCCCAGCAGCCAGAGAAGCAGAGCTTTATGACTCTCCTGTCTCTGAGATAAGGCTCAATACTGGGAAACCAGCACTGAAGCATAAATACTTTCTTGCCTTCCCCTTCATTGAAAAACTTCCTCCCACAATCATCGCCCCCGTAGAATATAAAGTCAGCCTCTATAGGCTTTTCTGGATATTCTCGTATATTTGAGGGGAGCGTAAGTCCCCTCCAGCCAGGATGAAGGATTAGATCCTTAACGTATAAAACTACATCATAGCCCTTGTCCTCAAGCCTCCTGGCAAGCTCAAGCCTTCTTCTTATCCCCCCGTGGATCAGGCTAAGTGTAACCCCCAGTATCGCTATCTTCATTTTAGGTAAAATGTATGGTGGGAAATTTGTCCTTCCATTTTTTATTTAGCCGTTTGATGATGATTTGTCGGTCTCCCATCCAGCCTTCGATTCTACGAAGGCTAGTGCCTCCTTCAGCATGATCGGAGATTCCCGCTAGAATATATACTCCCAATCCTTTACTGTGGCATTGATAACAGAGATCAATCCCGTAACAGTGCCAGGTGTCGCCAAGCATCTTCTCGTCAAACAAGAGTCCATTTTTCCTATTGACAATCAGGCAACACTCATCCAGAGCATCAACTGGACAAGGGTAGGTATAGTTTGAACCCCAAATAATTCCTCGCTTTCCTTGAGGATTGATTCCTGTTCCCACAATTCCCAAGGCGCCCCAGTTTTTCAGTCTGCATTCCTCTTT
>JABUBK010000096.1_pt1 | contig 16734 bp, 16 predicted proteins | sample 7332671 | NCBI WGS metagenome assembly JABUBK01 (sample SAMN07256342, study PRJNA390944) | subsurface metagenome | isolation source: Methane hydrate marine sediment | place: Pacific Ocean: Eastern North Pacific, ODP site 1244 | collected 2002
GCAGGCCAGTTGTCGGTGGCCGGTTTTTCGACAGGTAGGTTTGAGCGGCGCTGCGGAACAACCGTCTCGGCGCGGCTGAATAAGCACTGAGTCAGGATGGTCAGATGGCAAAGATGCTGCTCAGTTCGCTGGCTCTCAGGTCGATAGGAATGGTTTTGGGCAACGGAAGCGAATACTCTCTTGCTGCAAGATGGTCACCAATGAGCGGACTTTAGACGACACTGAATAGCGATGGCATGACGGAATGCCGGGTGGTGCCAGGAGGAATAGTGCTAGGATCGTGTCGCATAGACTAATTCAGAAACTCGTAAAAATTTGTCCTGCACGTCGGTAGGTGCCGCAGGAGTTATGGACCGGAATCGCTGTATGTCGGTCGTGTTGATTCAACTGCAGCAGACAGGTAGATACCAGGTTCTAGGTACTAGATGCTATGAGCTGTAGGGAGGCGAGTGCCAGGTGGTGGCTGGGGGTGGAGGTCTCAGGTCGCTAGGATCTTTGTATATGGTAGCTTGCTGGCAGTGAGTATGGTCAGCGTCGAAGAAGAGTACTTTTGTCGAGTCTTTTGTGAATTCGAGGCGAGATGGCGAGTCAAGTCCTGGAAACAGAAGTAGCGAGCAGGATTTGTCTCACGGGCTGGGAGATTGACTGGCCTAAAAACAGCAGAAACAACGCTCGTGTAGTGGGGGCCGGAGGTCGTCGCCATCCAAGATTCAAGGGCCCTGCGAGGCTTTTCGCTTTTCGCTTCTTGAGTCTCGACTCTCGACGGCTATTCAAATCGCTGAGTGATTGATATTGCCACTTCTCCTCGAACTGAACGCGCACGTCGTCCGCTATCTTGGAGACTTGAAGTAATAAAAAAGACTTCAACGTTCAGGCATCATCGAATTTGCACTGACAAAGCATTAAATGCCTTGGACTTGCTGACTACTCTGTTGTCGAGACCGCCTGTTTGCTCATCTGAATAATCTTGCAGCTCCTGGCGATCTATCGCCTCCTCGTGCAACCACTCTTCGACGTCTATTGTGATTTTATTATCTCAAAATCCCCTTGTGCCTGAGAGTTTGATCCATTCCATCCATACCTCAGGCCTTCTACCTCGGCGCTTAAAATATTGTCCTCTGCTGATTGGACTACGGGTATCAAAACAGCCAGCGAGTTGCCTAGCTATGCCGAAGCAGTTGCCTTAATGGGACAAGATCGAAGCCTAAATTGGTTCTGGAAGGCCCGCGACTGAGGCTGATACTCACTACAAATGCCTGGCTTCCTTAATTCTCACATTCTCATACGACCGTGGGGGAGTTACTCCTTCCCTGTGTGGCTGACGTGTGACAGTAACATCAACACTTAGCTCAAAGATGAGTCTTGAAGCTACCCTCGATCTCCTCAATTTTCCGCACTGCACGCTTGTATGCCTCTCGCTCACGTATCGTGTTCACATACTTCCAAATACGAGGGCATTGTTCTTCGCTCAGCCCAGACCGAGACTTACCAGCCTCGAGCGGGAATGACATAAGAATATCGGCAGCTGTGAATGCATTGCCGCAAAGATATTCTCCTGAGTCGGGTGATGTCTCGAGCTGCGACTCCACAAACTTGTAGTGCGTCTCGAAGTTGGGTCGAAGGAACATGCTGGTCACCCGGTCGGCTACGCCATTGGTGATGGGCTTGATGAAGAATGGAACGGATGAGTTTCTGATGGCTATGCAATTGTCAGTCTTATTCTCGTCTGTGGGCTGTGGTGAGGAGGTAGTCTGTCTTACTTCCCATGATCAGAGCAATCACATTCAGCGGCATCAAGGATCCTTCAGCATAATGCATGAACGTCCGATATCTCAACCAGGCCTCTGTCTCACCCCCAATTTGACCTTCTTTCCCAGCCGGATATCGAGCAGGTATCAACCATTTACCATAATAATCGCACAGATACTCAGTCATAGCAGCTGATTCGATCAGTACCAGCGGCTCTTGATTGTTGCCACGATCAATGGTGATGATTGGTGATTTGCCCAGAGGATGGACTTCCTTGAGCTTCGGATCCGCGAGCTTGTCAGCGCCTCTCTTGTACGTTTTCAGTTCATATGGGATCTTGAGCTCCTCCAGCAGCCAAAGAATACGCTGCGAGCGTGATACTTCCAGCCTATATTAGTCAACAAACATGTTTGCTCCTGAGAGCCTGGAATAAGTACCAGTGGAGTGTTATCTTTGGAATTGAAGAGGTATCGGGAGTCGCCATATTGAATTTAAGAACGTCAGTCGACTGCTGTACGTGCTTGTTATTCCGGTATTCTGAGGTTCTGTTCAAAGTCGAAAGTCTAGATCTACTTCTATCACTTCTTTGGCAGTAAAAGTACTCTATCTTATGCTTGCAGATTTTGTCGGACTGTCCGACACGGAACAATATTTGTTGCCCTTCCGTCACACATGCCTCGGCACCAAGGAAAACTCACCTGTGACATCACTCACCCGTACCTCGTATCGCACCTGAATCATGAAATCGGGTAGGTGCACGCTACGTTGAGTCATGTACAATTTGCTCCCCAGGTACCATATCCCATCGTCAAGCTTTTCTCTATCCATCGACAACTAAGTACTGGTGACATTAAGTTTCTTCCACATGCCGAGATGTTCGATGCCTTCTTCATCCCATCTTCCCAGTCTCTCATCTGTGACGAACCCGAGCTTGATATACATGCCCTCAACATACACCTGAGCATGTGTGAGAACAAGTCCTTTCCAACCTCCTCCAATTGCCGCGGCATTAGAGCTGAGATATGAGAAGGCAGCGTCCATCAATCTATTGTTGAGTCGTTGACCCCGAGCTTCCGCTATAGTTGCAACCCGACTCAGCTTGATGTATGGCTCTTCATCTGGATCCTCAAAGCCATTGGGGTGAGGCGGATGAGGTGGTGGTGTAAATCTGATTGTTGCAACTGGAACCTCGCTCTCGCTGCCTGGTAGCGTCTGGTAAGCTATCCAAGACCAAGATTTTGGGTCATCTTCGTCCAACTCGGGCTCGATTGCACATTTTTGTTCGTCGCAGAAGACCTTGATTCGTATATCCATTGCGTCAAGAAATTCTTGTGGTGCTCCTACCGGTCTAGGATCAGCAGGAAAGCCATTGGGTGCAACAATATCCCCTGGTGGGGACTGGACTCTGATTCGAATTTCTCCTTTGCTCGAGGACATTTTTTCTCTTGTTTGGCCCAAGTGTGTCGCAAGAATTTAGTCGCAAATCTTGATGGAGTCTTGCTGGTCACTTGTGCACTCACTGTGATAATCAAGCTAATCAGTGCTTACCAGGAAGTCAAAGTCATGATACCGAAGTATCAATGGTGTGGAATATTTTTAGCTGCAACCAATGAGAGCGTTCATTCGAAATGCTAACATTTCGTGCTCTTTGAGATCATCAAGAGGGACCGTTGCAACGGTCCTGCGCATCGACAATATCAAAAACATATCAAGCTTCTGCTTCTCAACCATCTCGTAGCTGAACCACATTGAACTATGCTGAACGATCACACAATGTCTACACCGCAAGCATACTGCTGGCACCAGATCGATTGCTTTGCCTTCGAATTGCTTGGACATGTCCTTCAAGTTTTCTTCCATCGGTGTCGCAATTTGTGGTTGTGACAATCAACATAGCATAGGTAATGACTCCCATTAGAAGTGTCCCACTGAGCCAAGGTTATCAATCCACCGGTCCATATCGCCCACAATAGGCTCCTACTATGAGCAAGTCGCCATCACTGGCCTGTTGCTCGATGTATCTGATTCATTCTATACATGTGAAGTAGCTGGTGAGTTATCACAAAAATCTGTGCCTGGCCATGGAGCCCTGGTGGAAATCCGGACCACACAACTACGCTTTTGGGGACGCATCTATCACGAATATCACTTACATGAACAATTGGTTGTTAAGCTCAGAGTTCGGCAACTGTCATCTTGACCAGCTTAGAGAGGGTTCTCCTTTGTCCGGAGGATGGATCATCGTGATCATGATTGCACAATGCGATGCACCGTAGTTCTGGATAGAGCAGCGCATTCTCTATATCTCTTTTCGCATACGTTCACTTGTAATTGACTAACATTAATTAACGTGCTTAATTCAACTATACTTTGTACTTAGACATTGAAGCTTCGATATTTGTTGGGTAGTTGTTGCAAGCCCCCCCGGGAGACTATTTTCTGGACGTCAATTGTCTCTTTTGTCCAATGCATCAAAACAGAAGACATTTCATGCTGAGCGGGACGAGCTGAATAACCACTCTGATATCTCGACATCGAGCTGTAATAAAAAGTTTTGTTATGAGTTGTATGATACTACAACCATCTCATGGTCTTCGGCGAGTTGAAGGAAAGCGCAGAACCACTGCTCCAACCGCCAAGACATAAGTATCTTCGCCATACCTTCCTTCTTGAACCACCCGTTTCAACTGCGACAGCAACTGTCAACGAAGTCTTGCTCGTCAGTCACTCTCTGAACGACAACAAAGATGGCGGGCCCCTCACGTATGTTCAGCTATTCCGAAACTCGGCATCCCACTAACAAACTACAGCACTCCGGTTTGATCCTGCGATCGAGAAGCTATCGTGTAAGAATCCCCCCTCAGTAACGACAACCATGTTTGCGCTCAAGACACGACACCGGGAGCTCATTACGAGCTTCGAAATGCACGATCTGTTGGGAGGGATACAAGAAAGAGAGTTGGCTAACATGGGAGTCAGATATGAGCAAGAACCGATGGCGATACTTTAGATGGACACCTAGAACCGCATTCATTACCTTTATGTATGTCGGATTCGTACCAGGAGTGCTAGGATATTACTTCAGCAGAACAGACGTAAGTTCTACATGTCCGAACAGAAGATTAGGAGTCAAGAAAACGATTTGCTGACAATCGTTCACATACAGGGCCAATACAACATGAGAGGAAAGCTCAGAGGTGACACCATCAAAGAGTGGTAGATGAGTACCTGCAGGGGACTGGCGTTCAGGATCGGAATACATGATATCTTACTACAGAAATGCGTCTATCAGAGCATGCGAACAAGAAAGAAGCCTGAATCCGTGTGTGGGCATCGAGAAAACACTTTGATCAAGCGACGTGGACATCAGAAGAGAGCATTGTACATAAAACCCATAAGCTCTCAGATACCACTGTCTTCATTGAACAGCTATCTCTTACTTACCACCCTCAATGGCCGCATGTCAGAACCCAATGAATGCCAAACTCAGTTGAGACCAATTTCCTTCACTTGAGGGAGATGCTTAGCATATGAGCGCAACACTGTTGGTCTCTCCTGAACAACTAATCTTCTGTCTTTCTTAGATGGTATTTCTAGATGCAAATAACAAATTCGACGACATCTTCATTTTCACAGATCTCCTACTGACCTTACATCTCATGCTCGCTTTCATGTTACTGATACTTGACGATCCACTCAGAAGAAAAGGCTTACCAACGACTAAGTTCAATCACGATGATGGGGTCAGACACAAAACACCATCCACCGGCCATCACCAAACCTTTCATCCTCAACACGGCGAACATACTAGCCCAAATTCTCGCAAGCCAGAGCGAGTTCGAGCATTCACCAGATCTTCCGGTCACAAACAACACCATCGCCAATGCTACCTCAAATCTTCCTCTGTCTCCTTCGTTCAACGCAACTAAAGAACCCTTATTGAGCGAGACAGCTCGCACACAACTTCAACCTCCTCAACCGGTACCCACGGCCCATCCGGAAGATAACATAACGACAGCAGCAGCAATACCAACACCAAATAACGAAGACATAAAATGTCAGACTTGCCACCGGACCATGAACAAACACGAATTCACCGTGGAAGAACGAGAGAAAAATCCCGATTCTGTGAGTTGCTCGCCACCCAATATACCATGTTCCCATATCCACCTACCTAAGTATCTACACTGCTCATCTGCCATTCTCCTCCTCTACTTCCTCTACCTTCCAAGCAGCCCATCCACCCCAAACGACCCTGCTAACCACCATCACTTCTCAGAACTGCCTGACATGCACCGACCCATCCGGTCAGTCTCCCGTCTTTCCCAATCCAAAACACGGACCGCAAGACTAACCAATCCCAGAATTTCCTCGCGTCTATTACCCTGGTCAACGGAACCTAGATCCAGGATATTACACGAGGAGGAGGAAGGAGTGGCGGGCTAGGAATAGGGATAGGGATAGGGATAACGAGCGTTGTCAATAGAGGGAGAGAGAGGGAAGAAGAGGAAGGTGGAAGGAAGTTGACTTGTCGAAGCTTGTGATGGTGGTGGACTCCTTTCGACCTGGTTCGACTCAACATGAAACCTGAAATGCAACCGGATTTAAAATCCCAGTACAATCAGGACGGGAAGCAGAGGATGAAGATAAGATTGCAGTTTCATTGTGCCGTGTCGGCAAGATGGGAATTGAACTGCCCAAAGAATGGAAACTTTACGGCTCTCTCTCATATGGTTCTGTATGCAGGATGTATGAGTATCAACATCAAGATCAGTATCACGATCACAATCATGATCAAACGAGAATCTATCTATGGCTCACTATATGCATCTTACAGTAGACGCAACAAGAGGTTCAAGCAAAGCCTTTCCGATAGAATCGTCGGGATTCATTCACTGGCGAGCCATTCAATGTTCAACATTCAACATTCAATATCCAATATCCAATATCCAATATCCAATATCCAATATCCAATATCCAATATCCAATATCCAATATCCAATATCCAATATCCAATATCCAATGTGCATCCTATTCCTGGTCCGTGGTATTTACGGTACGAGTGACACATCAGTTACATGTACCTAGCATTGCCAGCAAAAGAAATGTTCAACTCGAGTCAATTAGCATTTAATGCATCGTTCATTGGTAGTACAAGCTGAATGTACCTATCTACCTAGTTCGTTCAAGGACCCGGGTAGTCTGCATGCGTTCATAGAGCATGACTTCCATTACTATACACGCTGAATCGCTGAAGACGCATTTCACCACCAGGGGTATCTCCCGTCCCAGACACACTCGTCGTCGTAATCGTAATCGAAGCGTTATACATCGCGATCGTGATCGTAATTCATCAGTCGTCGTGATATTGTACAATCCCTTGCAGCGCCTCGCTAAAGCCAATTCGTCACACCCAATATTGTTACACCACTCCCATCACACACATATCGTACACTCACTCACTTATCCGGTTCAACAACTCTGACTCTCCGTCCGAAACTCGTCCCACCAGTCATCGCTCCAACACTGACGCTTCCGGCGCCACCACTGTTGCTCCGTCCCATACTCGGTGCAGCCGCTCTTCCAGGACCCGCACTCGTCCCCTTCTTGCTCCAGACTGATGCACTTCCTGCCGTCCCAGCACTACTGGGAGTATTCTTCTCGTCACTATTTGCTGTTCGCTCCGTGCCTGCACTAGTGCCAGCTCCGAAGCCACCGCCACTTGGTCTCTTGCGTAGAGAGTCTCTGGTTTTGTCCGCTGCTGGACTAGGGACGGCCACTTTAGAGTCCCGCTTGACTGAAGTTGCCATCGAATTTCGATTATGTGCTGCGTTTTCGTTGGCTTCTACCTGCTTAGCGATACGTTGGTCGCGGAGGAGTCCTGGGCCACAGTCACAACCGCAGTTCATGGTTGGACATTCGCCGTTGGATTCTGGGAGGCTGAGCCAAGTTGACATGCAGCTGAGGTGGGTTGAGTGGCCACAGACATGGCAGTAGACATTGATTGTAGAATGTGAAGAAGACTTCGATCTCATGGAAGTGTGTGGCATACTGGTGTCGACAGGTACCGATGTCAATGGAAGCTCGCAGATGGAACATTTCTCGACATGATGGAGGCAGTTCTTGCAGATCTTAGCGTCTGTGGGAAGGAGGGTTCGACAACTCGAGCAGGTGGATTTGAGTTTGAAAGGATCGGTCTTCAATTGATCACCAACGGCGACCTTGTCTGAGCGTGCTTCTGGACCGGCAAGGTGAGGTAGATTCATGTCCTCGACAGCTATTTTGCGTAGTGCTGCTGCAGGCACGTATAAGTTGAGACTTCTAAGGTATTCAAGGTGAGTCGCAAATATGTTCTCAATGATACGAGATGAGAAGGCTGGGTTCATGAGTCGGTCAGCCAAGCTTTGAGGAAAGTCCATTAGGTCTTCTGGTGTCGGTGATCTTCTGAAGGATTGGTGGAAGAAAAAGAGGTGAACATGGCTCAACAGGTGAGCTGAGAACTGAGAACAAGCCGAACCCTGGTTCATGTCGAATTGTATTACTTCACAAATGACTGGATACGCAGTCGCCGCGAAGCAAGGGTTGCATGGTTCGTACTTTGTGATGTCAATTGGTCTGAAATCTGTTGCTTGGTAGTTTGATTTCAGACTGACATCACTCTCAGCAATTCTGCTGAGTTTCTCCACGCCCTCAGCCTCACGAACTAAGGGATTGGTGAGGTGAAAGTGTCGGGCAAAGAACCCTTGACCAGCAGCTCCAGTTTTACCTGAAGCACTCTCGCTGGCCTGGGTTGGTGCCTCGACACCTCGTTCCTTCACCTCACCCTTCTTTCGTGGGCCTCGGGCGAGGGCCTCTTTGAACTTTTTCGTGACCGCATCCGAAGATGCGGCCGGTTTCGACTCAGATGCGCCATCCAAGTTGAATGGGAGAGATGGGCTGTCATCTATCGCAGACTCTGGAGTCTGCTCGGCAACGTCATCTCGCCCCTCTCCACTCGGCCCCTCCTTGTCCTCCTCCTCGCTTTGAGAGATATGCTCATAATATCCCTCTTTCTGGAACCAATCGCTGGAGTCTTGTCGCGATCGGTAGGAGCTCTCGGGAATATCAGTGGTATCAAAGGAGCGACCAAAGGAGCGGGCTCTTGCGGAACTACCACCAGAGGCTGAGAACATTGGAAAACTCTCGGATGAATCGTGTCTAACTTCCCTTGCATGTTGGGGGTTGGCAATTGTTGCTTCCAAAGAAAAAGGTTGTCTAGTAGAGGCCTTGTAGTCTCTGAGTGCAGCTCTCTTCTCTTCTTGATTGCGGTTCATGAAGAGTGCTTGGGCGCGGTCTGTAGGTGGAATATTTGTCGTGGGATTTGAAGCGTCCTTACCAGCTGCACTACTCACTTTCATATTTATGGATTCCGTTGCGCTTCTTCGATGACCTCCCATCTTTGCAGGGGACTGTCTAGATCTATCCGGTGATGACAAGGGTGAGTTGGAAGGTTCACTATTATTGTCGAGTAGTGTTCGGGATGCAACGGCAGCTGTGGAATGCGCATTTGCCAAGGACGGAGGTAATGGCTGAATTGGTTCAATCGCATCGTCCAATGTGAACCAGACACTTGCGTCTTTTCTTGACGGAGCTGGTGAGCTTGGCAAAGGGTATTGTCGAGGTGTTGTCATGTTGGAACCCCCCTGAGTTCCCGAATCACTGCTTCCTCTGTGAGAATCGACGACACCGCGGAACAAATTGCTTGCGACCTTATCGGATCTTGCTGGCGATTTCGCGTCTTTTCCCTGTGGAGTGAGCTTTGGTAATGGCGACAAAGTATCTCTGTTGCTGTTCTTGCGACTCTCAACTTCTGTCTTGACTCTGTCTTCCTCTTCTTTGTCCAATCTCCGCTTCCGATTGTTGTCTGCCCAATTTTTCAACTCCGGTACGATGATTTCTGCCATCAACTTCCAATTGACCGCAGTCTCAATCATGTCAGCATCTTGACAGACTTTGGCGTTGTGTAAGAAAGCTTTCTCAAGGTGAGGAAGAATTTTGTCTGGATTAGCAGCACATTCTTTCGCCGTCATCGCTGGAGCGTAATTGCTGGCAACTGATTCAACCAATGAGGTAGGCACATGTAAACCAGGAAGACGACTCAAGGCACCAACTTGACCATTGATAAACATATCGTGTCTTCCCATTACTGTTTTGTCCAATGGTAAGACTTTGGGTTGATTGTCGTGGGCTGGCGGAGTATTGGGGTGCGATTTCAAGCGAGGGGTTGTTCTGCTTAGTCGTCGACTATGCTCGGCAATGGACGTGTCTGTACCTTCATCATCTGTCAGGCTACGACTTGCTGTACCGTCTTCAACACCACTCAATCTCTCCTGTGGAACGTTCAAGAAGATTGCTGATGGTTCATTTGACAAAGGCTGACGCTTTCCAGTTCTGTTCTCGACCACTGCATAGAAACTGCCATCAGGACACCATTCAACAGCTCCAGGGGGCAGAGAGTCTTCCACTTGAGTTGCGTACGACATATCACTCTGTGCGAAGATTCCGGCACCTCCAACGGTCCACAACAAATCTTTGTCAGCCCACAGCAGATCCATTGGACGTGTCTCATAGTGGCTCAGTTCGCGGAATGGCAAGAGAGGACGGCGAAGATCCCAAACATGTACTCGAGGGTCATCATCGGTGTAAGATGTGGCGATATGACACGTCTGCCACGTACCACGTTTGGCAAACTCAGCAGACCAAGCGGGCGGTCTCCAAGCCAGATTCATAATTCCGTGAGGGCATCGTACTTGCAGAACGTGTTTCTGGTTCTTGAGCTCACTTTTCATGTCCCAGATTCGAAGAAGTTTATCAGTACCTCCACTGGCGATGTGTCTCCCATCTGGATGCCAGGCGATGGTATAACACGACTTTGAGTGAGCATTAATGATGGTTCGGGCTTGGCCAGGCTGGCGTACATCCCAAAGTTGGACGGCACCAGCTTCAGTACAAAGAGCAAAATCGAAGGCATTGGTAGGAGACCAGCGCACGTCTCTCACAGGTGCCTTTACATGGTATTGGTTGTATCCCTGAGGATTCCTAGGCTCTCGGATATCCCATATCTTGCAATATTTGTCTTGACTTCCAGACAGAAGCATGTAACCCTTGGATGGATCGAAATCGAGCTTGTTGACCTGACCTGAGTGGTGATAGATACGTGCGAGCTCAACACGAGAGCTGCCTGAATTGGAAACATCGTACAGGGCAATCCTCCCATTCTGAGCGGCGGTGGCTACTACGTGCGAGTAGTGACCATGCGACCACCTAACGTCCTTAGCAGCTAGAAATTCGCGCCTCTTATGGACATCTTCTGGTTTGGTGAGTTGCTGTGTAGAGATATAACTGTTGACTGAGTTGCGGATGTTGACATCTTCATGGATGGCTCTGTCTTGCACGTGGACCGTCTTTAGAATATTGCTACCGGCAAGAATGGCATGTGTGCCTTGATCGTTGATGTCTATGGCAGAGATGGGTATACCGGTACGATGGACAGCATTTCGAGCAGGAGCGCGTCTAAGTCAGGGTCAGCGAAAAGCACAAGATTTGTCTCAGGAATCTGGTACCTGAGCGGACGATCTGGCGCAACGTCTTTCGGACTGGCGCTGCTTGATTGCGCAATTGGGGTTCCTTGTTGTCTCTGAGGTCTTGCAGCGAATGCCAATGGCCCAATGAATCTTTGAAGAACACTCGGTTTCTGTGGAGGTAATGGAGGTGGGGGAGGAGGTTGAGACAAGCTCAAAGCCGTGGAGCGATTGGTCTCAGCCATGGCGACTCGACTGGACGTCAAGTCAGGTTGGATAGAAAGTGAGGGTATTGAGATCCAGCGCGCCAATGCCCATGTCGATGGTGGGACCGATCGCAGGCGTGGACGAGGGTATCTGGGACCAGATGTGTGTATGCAGGTGCAGTGACTGCCCAAAGCGATGCTACGGTTCGGAGAGTTGAGGGCTGCGAAGTATGTTGTACCACGGGACCAAGTGAAAATAGATTGTGCAAAGGTGGAATGACAATGGGTGAAGTGGAAGTGGTGGTGGTTAGTCGAACCATTTACCAGGATGTTTCACGAAGTGTTAGTGGACGCTTCTCGCACTGCAGGCCCGATTGGATTCCGGGGAAGGATGTTTATGCATGCGGCAACTAAGCATGCTTCCTAAGGTACCGCCTGGGCATGGCGCTATCACTTGCCCGATGACCTCTTCCCTTGCTCACCTGCCCTACGGGGAGCCAGCCAGCTCTCTGGCGGCGTCGAGATCGATGGTCAGGCAGGTCTACATATTCTCCACTGGAGCTTTGTGCATCCAACGCCGCATCGTCCGTCTCAGATGGTCTCGTGGTCATTCAGCGCTCTACTGACCGTTGTTTCAACATAGCATGGGCCAGCCACAAAGCATGATGATATCCCGCTGCATGGGACGATCTAACTATGGGTAAGGGGAACAGGTGCATCCGGAGAGTTAGTCGCCCACACCACGCGAACGCCGTCTGCTACAAGATCTTGGAAAGCATTCCGCACCAGGGAAGCGGAAACATGAAAGGATCACGCCGCTTAAAGTACCTGAGTCTGGCTGAATGCAACGAGTAAACAGTGAGCATGGCCATCGCATGACACAAGCGAAAGCAAAGCAGGCGGTGTCAGTGATGGCGGTGGTAGGTATTAGGTAGGTACGACTCGAGTCCTTCTTACTTCCTCGACATCATTTCACCTTTCATCATGCCCAACTCCCATTGGTCCTCGGCAGCCCTCCATCGAGCAGAAAGTCTTACTCTACCTACTCCATACTCTCGACTCTCCTCTACAATTCTTCTTTCCTCCATCTCTTCTCATCTGTCTGTTCATCTTCTCGCACCTCTGTCCTAGTCCTTGGCCTTTTCACTACTAGGTTCCAGGCTACATCAGACTTACGTTATCCTTGCCACAAACATAATCCACTCCCCCGTCACCTGGACCCGGCTGCGCACTCGCTTTGCAGCATCAATCCGACACGTGACAGTTCCTCAACTCACCATCAGGTGCAACGACGCTCGTTTTCACTTCAACGTTTTGCTTGCGTGAGAAAAGGTACGACATCTCACACCTTCTGCTGTTTGTCGCCATCTCGTCCAAGCTAAATAGCCCGGCGTCGAAGTCAATCTACTCATCTCCAGTGGATCGATTCTGCTGACCAAATCACCACCTTCCTCGTCTCGCCACTCCTTCCACTCGTCCGCCAAGAGCACCCTCGTTTCTCTACCTTCAACTCTTGTACATCAACTCCCACTTCAATGTTCATTCTCTCGTCATGGCATCTTCGACCATGAGCTCTTTCACCCTTCAAAGGTCCTACGAAATCCTCAACTACACCCGCGGTCTATATCCGGCAATAATTCTTGGCGTCTTTCTTGTATGCTTCGTCACTTTTGGAATCGTTAATAGCCCCGATGATGGCGACAAGGTTACCATTCATTCTATGCGAGGTCCCGGTGGACGACCGCTACCAACAAGACGCAAGTCCAACAATCAGATCAAGGAGGCTGTCGCTACTAAAGACTTCTCTCCTCGAGCAAAATGGTCTTTCGCCGTCTTGACCAGTTTTCTCATCCTGGCCTTTGTCATCAATGGTATCGTCATACTCGCTCAAATCCTCACCTTCCGTCAAGATGAATGGTGGCCCGGTCAGAGTGCTATTGTCTTTATTGTTGGCTCCTTCTTTGTCTGGTCCATCGTTTTCTTCTCCATCATCGACACCAAGCCATCTCCTACTTGGGTCCATGTGACCGTGTGGTCTATCTCCATACCCATCGAGTTGACTATCCTCGGCTGCGTTCTCAGCATATATACACAGCCTCACCACGAGCCTCGAGTAGGCGACCAAGTTGGTGGTGAGCTGAGGGAAGACATCACTGGATGGGAAGTGTTTGAGGTCATCGTTTATTTCACCAGAATAATTGTTCTGTTTGGCCTCGTTGTACTCTATGCCGTTTTCAAGTTTGCTGCCCGCAAGTCAAACGATGACTCTTCTTCCAATAATGAAGACCGACAACCTCTTCTCAATGGTAACAACACTGAACAACCCAATGGCCACGCAAATGGTCATGCGAACGGTCACGCTTATGGCTCGACCCAGGCTTCAAACCCTCATAGTAAGGAGCAGGCTGATGCCTGGGCTAAACCTACGGAAGCACCCATCGTCAGCTGGTATGCCTATCTCAAGGGCTTTGCCATCCTATTACCATATCTTTGGCCACGAAAATCACTCAAACTTCAACTTCTGGCACTGACTTGTTTCTGTCTCATGGCGGCGCAACGTGTTATCAATGTCTTCGTTCCCGTCTTTTCAGGCAAGATCACCAATGCCTTGGCCGGCAAGCATGGAGAAGTCATCGCTCCATGGCTCACAATCCTCCTCTACGTCATGTTCAGATGGTTGCAAGGAGGTCAAGGAGTGCTTGGAGCCGCGCGCAGCATATTGTGGGTGCCAGTCGAGCAATATTCCTATCGAGCCATCTCCACCGCTGCTTTTGAACATGTTCATAACTTGAGCGCCGAATTTCACACCGGCAAGCGTACTGGAGAACTCATCTCTGCGCTAAACAAGGGAAGCTCTATCAACAACTTCCTCGAGATGATTACTTTCAACGTTGGACCAATGCTCTTCGACTTGGTTGTGGCTATCATTTATCTCACGGCGCACTTTGATATCTACCTTGGCCTTGTCGTTGCCATTGTCACATTTCTGTATATTTATGTAACTATTCGTCTGGCTGCGTGGCGAGTCACGCTTCGACGTAACTACACCAACGCTGATCGAGAAATGGAGGCCGTGAAGAACGATTCACTACATTCCTGGGACACTGTCAAGTACTTCAATGCAGAGGATTACGAATTTAAAAGATACAGGAAGTCGATCAAAGATATGCAAACCTTTGAAGTCAAAGTCGAGTGGACTCTGGCACTTATGAATACTGTTCAAGGTACTCTCTTTATGGTTGCATTGCTGTCCGTTTGTTTCATCGAAGCTTACCAAGTCGCATCCGGATATCGAACTGCTGGAGACTTTGTCGTCCTTCTAATATACATGGCTCAATTGCAAGCACCACTGAATTTCTTCGGCACCTTCTACCGATCAATTCAAAACAGCCTGATCAACTCTGAGAGAATGCTCGAACTCTTCAAGGAGCAGCCAAATGTTGTCGACAAACCAGATGCGAAAGATCTCGATCAATGTGAAGGAGACATTGTCTTCGACCATGTAAACTTCAGCTACGACAAGCGAAAGAATGCTCTCTCCAATTTCTCCTTCCATTGTGCTCCAGGAACCACCACTGCTCTAGTCGGTGAATCGGGTGGTGGCAAAACAACCGTCATGCGTCTACTATTCCGCTACTATAATCCCGAGACTGGCCAGATTCGAATCGACGGTCAAGATGTTGGCGACATTACCCTTGACTCACTCCGCAGGCACATCGGTGTCGTTCCTCAAGACTGCAATATGTTCAACGAATCGATAATGTACAATCTCCGTTACGCGAACCAAGACGCCACAGACGAACAGATATTCGATGCCTGCCGCGCAGCCTCAATTCACGACCGAATTCTCCAATTCACCCACGGCTATGATACCAAGGTCGGCGAACGAGGCGTCAAACTTTCTGGAGGCGAAAGGCAACGAGTCGCTATCGCCCGTACGATCCTCAAGAACCCCAAGATTACACTCCTTGACGAAGCTACTGCGGCCTTGGACACAGAAACAGAGGAAAAGATTCAAGAAGCACTGCGCACACTTGCAGAAGGCCGGACGATGCTAATTATTGCCCATCGCCTCTCCACCATTGTTGAAGCTGATCAAATCCTGGTTCTTCACGGCGGAACAGTCGTAGAGAGCGGCACTCACGCTGAACTCATCGAGCGAGACGGAAAGTACGCCTCCATGTGGCGCAAACAATCACGTGCTCAGAAAGCAGCCGCCGAAGCCGAGGAACTGAGGACGCAAGCTCGAAAGGCACTGGAAGCCGCTGAAGTCGATAGTGCGAGTGTCAGTGAAGATGAGGCAGAAAGGGCCAAAGCAAAGAGCGATGCAGGTGGGTATCATGTTAGTGTCAGCAGAAGCAGCAGTAAGAAGAAGGGTCATAAGAGGGTCAATTTCTCGCAGAGTAGTCTTGGGACAACGCCAGCTTGGAATGTGGATGATGGAGGGAAGCCGGATGGACATCCTTGATTTTATTGTCGTTGGTTCTTGGGTTTTGGTGTACATGGCTGGTTTGATTGATCACGAATGCTAGGTTTTAAGTCTGAATTGAGCTGAGCTGAAGAGAGGGGAGACATGAGGGAAATAAATGCGAAAGTGAGCTTTGCAACGACGCAAGTCAATAAATTGATGAGAAGAGGAAGTGATGCCTGGATGACATGCGATACGTTGTAGTTGAACTCATCTTGAGTCTTCTCAGACCTCGGTGCACTTGGGAGTTTTTGAGTCCCGAGTCATGGGTTCTCATCGGTGACATTACATTGGGGGCTGTGCTGGCAGGTCATACACATATTGCATGGGCATTGAACTGCGAACATTGGCCTCCGTTTTTCGGGTATATATAAAGTTGGATGTTGAACATTGAATAAAATGCGCGTTTTGAATCTTGAGAATTGATGAAGGCATTGAATTTTCCCCATTATTCTCCTATTGCCCAATCGTGAAGCAGTAGTACATGACCCTACTTATTACACATACTACCAACCCACCAAACCAGCTATACCTAAAACTTCCGTTTCTTCCTCAACCCCGTATTCCCCACTGTCGCGGCACCGCCACTCCTGGTACCCGTACTCGGACCCGTGTTCGTACCTATCTTCCGCTTCAACTCCTCGCGCCGTTTGGCAGTTTTTTCTTCTTTGGTTAGTTCTGGTTCTGGTTCTGGGTCTGGTTCGACGGGTGGAGGTTGTGGTACTGAGTCGGCTGTAGAGCCGTCTTTTGC
>JABUBK010000097.1_pt1 | contig 16670 bp, 28 predicted proteins | sample 7332671 | NCBI WGS metagenome assembly JABUBK01 (sample SAMN07256342, study PRJNA390944) | subsurface metagenome | isolation source: Methane hydrate marine sediment | place: Pacific Ocean: Eastern North Pacific, ODP site 1244 | collected 2002
ACGGCCCACGGACTGTAATCAAAGCCAAACGCCTCTATCCCCACATCACGCGCGTACGCGATGAAACATCCACGGCCTGCGCCCACATCAAGCATATCCTTGGGCTGGAACATCTCCTTCCAGGCCTTAGCTATGGGTCCTGCCCCAAGGAACTCACCTTCAGGATTCCGATACCCCCAATGCTCAATGCTTCCATCGGGACGCTTGAACTTCTTACCCTCAGGAGTAGCGAAGTAATCGCGGTTATAATAGGAGGCCCTGAACTCATCTGGAATGTCGCTCATATTCCATCGACACACTTAACTATAGTGAGGCTATAAAGCTATTCCGATAATGTCAGAAACAACCACCATCCAAATCAGCAAGCATGTTAAGAAGACGCTCGATGAGATCAAAGATAGGAATGGCCACACAAGCATGGACAGCGTAATCCGCCACCTTCTGACGAAGGATGGAGAGAAAAACTGAAGGGAGGTGAAAGCATGGACGAGGAGGATAAGCCCAAGACGATAATCCTCGAGGTGACATTGCCCACGAAGGAGAGCATCGTAGCTGGAATCAAGCAACTGTTCCCAGTCGTGGAGGTCAAAGTCATCGAGGAGAAGCCAGAAGAGGAAAAACCTGAGGAGCCCCCATGATGAGGTTGCTTTGGCTGAGTGATAGGATAAAGAGGTAGAGGACATCCCTCTATTTCGTCCAATAGAAGGATACTCAGCCTACTCGCCAACAAAATGGGGAAGCAGTCGTACAAGGATGTGCTCATCTACAACAGCGGCGACCATCCTTTCGGCGAGGATGTGGCGATACCCCACTACCTCGACTGGAAGGCGGATATGCTCATCTACTTTAAGGAGGCCTGGACGATGAACTCTATTTTCCGTTATGCATTAAATCTTGTACCTTACTGCCCGATTGATCATAGCCCAGTCAGCCCGAGCATGACCTCCCGGTTGCACACCGCCTTCAAGGTCTTGACACCCAGCCGTTTCGGCCAGAGGGAGCTCAAGAGTATGGATGTGGACTCCGTTTACATGCCGCATGGAGTTCCAACGAATATATACAAACCCCTCGAGGACAAGGCCGAGTGCCGCAAAAGGTTCTTCCTGGACCCCGAAGAGTTCGTCGTCCTCTACGTCGGTTGGAACCGCGCGAGGAAGATGGTTCACCGAATGCTACGGGGTTACGCTAGGTTCCGAGAATTAAACCCTGATGTGAAGAGCCACTTCCTGCTGTGGACCAACATCCACGCACCCTCCGCCCCGGAGCCAGTGGGCATATCCGACATAGGCATAAACCTGCTGCCTGAGATCATGAACCTCGGCTTGGGCGAGGCTGTCATGTGGCCTGAGTGGGGGGAAGTACAGAAAATCGGCGGCCTGCCTGAGTGGGACCCCACCGGGGGCTGGGATATGGTGAAACTCTTCAACTCCGCCGATGTGCTGCTCTCGACCACCGGAGGTGAAGGGTTCGGACTCACCCTCGTAGAATCTCAAAGTTGTGGAGTACCAGTAATTTGTACGGATTATGCCGCGGGACCGGAACAGGTAGGAGCAGGATTAACCGTGAAGGCAAGCGACTATGTTGTGATGAATACGCCAGGTACGAAGTATGCGCTCGCGGATATAGAGGGTATAGCGAATGCTTTAACCAAAATCTACAATGCTGACAGGGAGAAGCTTGCTCGGAGGGCTAGAAAATTCTCATTGCGATACGACTGGAAGAACGTCATGGAGAGATATTTTAAGCCCTTCCTCGACGAAGCGGAGATGGAGCTAAAGCCTCTCATCACAAAAGAAGGTGTAGAGATATGGGCTTAGCAATTGACCTTGTGGAGAGGCATTTCGAGATCCACAACGGCGAGCCTCCTGAGGGGAATCGCGCTGAGGTCTACCGAAGCCTAGAATGGGAGTTGAAAAATGTTTCCCTGAGCAAACTGGGTGTATGGGATAGGGCTCAAGGAATGCCCCACCGCTGGTGCATGGGCAATGTGCTGGAGACGGCTGAACATTACAGGAAGAACAAACATCACGAAGGTCATTACCACAAGAATGTAGAGGCCCTGGCGAGCATGGTCCCCGATATTGTTCTTGACACTATCATCGTCGTGGATGGGCGCACTAGAAGAGGTAGGGAAAAGTCCCACCCTCACAAGTGGAACATAGATGACGGGTGCATGAGGGCCTTAACCTACGCACTCAGAGGATTCAAAAACATGAAGGCATACGTTGGAGAAACTATGTCTAGGAGACGCTGAGAATGAAGATAGCAGTTATAACCCCTTGGGCTGTTAAATGTGGGATCCATTCATATTCGAGAGACTTAACTGAGGCTATAGCAAAGCTTGGACACGAAGTTTACATAGTGCGCCTCCCGCGTTTCGGTGCTAAGACCACTGAGATTCTTCAGCTTGTAGTGGATAAGATACCTGTTGATAAAATCGATATTATACAGATTTCTCATGAATACGGATTATATCAGAATTTAGAAGGCGGTTTTTATGGTGCTCTGAAACGCCTTGGAAAGCCAATAATTTCAATCCTCCACGCGGTTGGGAATTTTCAGATTGATCAGGTCGTGGGCGATGCATCTGATGTGGTGATTGTTCATAACGAGTTCTGCGCGAAGCAGTGTCGCACTCCGAGCGTCATTATCCCACACGGCTGCACTCCGACTGAATGCGTTCCCATAGAGGAGGCCAAGAAGAGCTACGGGCTGAGGCAGGAGTGGCCTATAGTAGGCTACCTTGGGTTTATCTCAAACTACAAGAATTTGGAACAACTCATCGAGGCCATGGTGAAGGTTCCTAAGGCGGCCCTACTCATCGGGGGTGGCTGGCATACTGAGAAGAGCCCGATCTATATCCAGCAGCTTAAGCAGTGGAGCCTCGAGATGCTTCCAGGTCGGGTTCAGTGGCTGGGCTACGTTCCTGACAAGGATATGCCCCGGGCCTACGGTGCCATGGACATAGTGGTTTATCCCTCTCTATTCGCAACCGAGAGCGGGGCTCTGCTGACGGCTCTCAGCCATGGCAAGGCGGTGATATCAAGCCGGTTGAAGCCCTTCCGCGAGAAGGAGAAGCTGGGTGCCTTGATGACCTTCAAGAGCGTCGGGGACTTGACGAGGAAGATCAAGCGGTTGCTCAGGGATGATGAGCTTCGAGTCAAGTTGGAGGAGGGTGCCCGAAGATACGCTGAGTCAGTTGCTTGGTCTGAGGTAGCCAGAAGGCATGTCAGCCTCTATGAGGATGTGATCGGGGGCAAACATTAAACCTTTTATTGGTGAGAAGCCTCTGAGAACGTAGCATGTTGGCTCAGGAAGAGCAGTACGCCGAGATTGAGATAGACTTCAGGGAGACGGTGCAGCCTGGGGCTGGCGTGAGGGTTGTCAAGGATTTCATACGTGCTGGCAAGATAACGAAGGTGATGTTTCACTTTCCTCCTGGCTGTGCGGCTCCCGTTGTGGGGCCTCTTGTTGATGTGAGGCTTGAGAAGGATGGGAGGAACTTCTACCCTCGGTACGGCTTCATCGCCTTGGATAGTGCTACTCCCGTTTACCAGTGTAATGTGAGCTACTACTCCTATGAGCCTCTCACTCTCATCGTCAACAACAAGGACAGGGTGAACCCGCATACGATTACCTGTCAGGTTGTCATAAGGTATAAGGTTCCTGAGTGGATGAGGTAGAAGAGATGACTGAGGTTAGGAGATCGACCTACTCGGTGAAGACTACAGGTGTTGGTAGGCCGGACTACTCCCCTGCGGTAGCGGCGAGCAAGCTCATTGTTGACACGCTTCAGAGTACCTACAGGTTTGTGTACTCAGATATTTTTGATGCGTCCGAATTACAGATATTTACAATGTACACCGTCCCCGCGGGGTACAAGCTCAACATAGGGGCGATAACTGGTAGCTGCGACGGATCGGTGATACAGAGAATGATCTTCTGGATCGTTGTTGGAGGCGTGCCGAGCCTACTGATAGATGACTTCCGATATGATGTGTTTGGAGATATGATTTTTGGTCCAGAGAGCGCGGTTGAAGTGGAGGGTGGAAACGATGTTGAATTATGGATGTACAACCTCGACACAATTCCCCACGTTATTACATTAAACGTTGAGGGATTCCTAGAGAGAGTGAGCTAGTTGAAGACAAAAACTAGGCAGGCAACAGAAAGAATCGGAGACAAAACCTCCACTAAGATCATCCAAGTAAAAACGATGACTCTTGAAGAGGGTCGTCAAGAAGAAGCTAAGTGGAGAAGAGGTGAAAAGTAGTGACTCCTCCTCAATGGCTTCGGCGTATGATGATGGGGAGAGAAACCCCAACTGCGACTGGAACTCCACACGTCGTAATGGTTGACGGCGCAGGCAGAATCATAATAAGCGCCCTAGGCCCCGTCTTCCCCGTTGACGTTACCGATAGAGCAGCTAGGCTTCTGGGCATAGTTTACGGCGATACTGCTCAACTCGCTCAACAGCCTCCCGGCGACGGAATCTCACCGGGAGATCCCTTAGAGACAACGAACTTTCTGCTTGTTTACGATCCTGTTGCTGATGACTGGAACAGGTGGATAGAAGGCGGAACTCAAGGTGTGCCGCAGGTGGAGGATACAGGTGTCAATACGAACCCTGAGCGTTACATTCACGACAATGCCTTCAGATCAGACGCTATTCAGCGTGCAGGGGGAGTAGCAACAGCACTTTATACAATAGCCACAACCCCTGCTAGAACCGCTGGTTTGGATACGGATATTTGGTGGATCTGGTATAATAACAGGGCTGGTGCGATTGTTGAGGTGTGGCTTGAAGCACCAGGAGGAACAGTCGTCACAAACAGGGTGAGACTGGATCAGAACGAGTCGATTTTGCTCCCCGTGAAGCCGCTGCCCGTGGGAGACAACGATATCCTCGTGAACGCTACGCTTGACGATGTTGAGGCTCAGATAGGAGGTATAGAGGTTTGATGAGGCAGAAGGAAGAGGTACGGCTTCAAGACCTCAACCAAGTATCCTTCTTCGACGGCAGGAAAAGGTCGTGTCAGCTAGGTCTTGAGAGGCTGAACTACGAGTGTAGACCCGTAGTTAATCTACACAATAACAATACTGGCGTTAAGCCTCATGACTTTGCTTGGGATGGTCAGTACCTATACTCTGTGGAACCCACCTCTCCTGGAGTAGTTCGTAGAATAGATCCTATCACGCTCGCCGTCGTCGCGACGCTTACGCTACCAGCCGATGGAGACCATAATGGCAGTTATGGTGTGGTGTACGCCTTCGGAAGCCTTTGGGTCGCAAATGCGATTGCAAACTTCAGCGTCACGCGTGTAGACCCCGTTACAATGACTGAAATAATAAACATCCTCATCCCAGAGGGATCTTGCCACTACGGTTGTACTGACGGAGCCAACGTGTACTTCGTGACATTTACAAATCCCTCCGAACTCATAATAATCGACCCAACAACAAACGCTTACACAACGCTGACTTTGGCTGGTTTTCAAGACTGTAGATCAGTAAGATATGAATGCGGATATTTATTTACCGCAGAAGGTACTAATGGCAATAGAGATATTATCAGAATTACGCCAGGTACTTGGGCGATAGCAAGCGTTCCTCTTGGACTGAACCCTATGGGCTTTAACTGTACTGGAGCCATGTACGACATTGGAAGCGATGGTAACAACATATTCGTTTCAAACCAGGCGTGGGGAGGAAATAACCCGCTATCAGTCCACAAAATAGATCCAAGCGGCCCCACCGTAATAGCGGAGACATGGATTCCGAGAAACATAATCGATCACCCGACTCTCTCGTATACCGTACATTACTGGGCTTACGACGGCAAATATATTTATGGGGCGTTATACCTAACAGACCACCCCGCTGGGTTGCTCAAGGTAAACCCAGACGACCTGAGCTGGCAGATACTCTGGTTTCCAGAGAACCACCCTCACGTTATACTGTGGAACGGCTTACGCCTCTACATAGGATTCGACCTCACCCCAGGCGAGATAAGGGCAATAGCCTTCGGACCTATGGCTACAACCTTCGCCTGCGGTATAACAGGAACCTTTCCAATAGACGCACTAGGAACCCAGACCATAGCTGTAAATTACTATCAACCATTCTCAATCATTCCATGCGTTATAGTAAGCCTCATAGACGTGACGGACAACACAGCCGTCATCACAACAGTAGAAGCTGAAAACGTCACCACCACAACCTTCGACGCACGGGCCTTGGTTCACGTCGCTGGGGCAGGCGACTCAACCGCGAAGTTCCAATGGCTGGCGATAACAAAAGATTTAGGTAATATACTCTAAATATAGGTTGAAAAAAATGTTGAACAGAAGATTTGGATTAGTAGTAGGTCAAGGACCTCTACAAACTCAAAAGTTAAGACTTGCTAAAGAACTAGGCGTAGGCTGGGTCCACCTGGACCCTGTCTGGTTCGAGTTTGAGACAAGCAGCGGCGTCTACGACGAAAGCAAACTGGCACAATTAGACGAGTACGTCCGCCTAGCGAGGGAGCACGGCTTCAAGCTTCAGGCAACCCTCAACCAGACGCCAGAGTTTGCACGGGTAAGACCGGGAGACAAGACCGTTCCACCTAACCTGATCGACTATGCAAACTTCGTATCCTTCCTCATAGACCGATACAAACCAGAGGCTTTTGAGCCTTGGAACGAGCCTTGGTACGATTTCGATGGATCAAACGAGGAATATTTTGGTGTCGTAAGAACAGGGTACGAGACTGCTAAAGCAGTAAAACCAGACATAAAAGTAGGGCTGCAATACGGACTATCGCAGGTGTCTAACATCTACGAGTTTCTACAGCCCTGCCAAATCTCAAAGTTCCCCCTAGACGTTCTCTATGCTCTAGGAGTATCAAATTACTACGACTATCTATCATGTCACATCTATCACCAAGGAGATCCCGCTGAAAAGGTTGGCGCAGACCTTTGGAACATAACTGACCCTTTCATAGCCTGCATAGAGAGCTTTCTGGCGAACAAAGGCGAGAGTAGGGACATCTGGATCACGGAGATAGGGTGGAAGTCTCCACCGATAACGGAGGAGCAGCAGGCAGATTTCATGTACAGAGGAGTAAAAATGCTTCTCGAACTGCCCTACATCAAGTACATACAAGCCTACAGGCTGCAAGCCCTCTCCTCAAACCCATTAGACGGCCCCTTCTCAATGCTCTATGACGACCTCACTCCCAAACCCGTCTACACAACTTACAAGCAGATTGTAGCGGAATACCCCACGCCCATATCTCCCATAATCCTCCTCACAGAGCTGACCCTAGGTGCAACTCCAATACTCTTCGTGGGAGGAGCGATCCTATCACAAGAGCTTAAGAAGATGGGTGCCATACCTCTGTGAGGGGAGTGGAAAGAGAGAGGATGAAGGGCCTGAGGAGGAGCCTGAGGAGGATGATGAAGTTGATGAGACAAGAACTAAAAGATTTCGGGGGAGTTCCCTACGCCACATTCGAGGTCAGCCTCCATACAGACTCAGCATTCAATGTAAAAACTATATCAAACACGTCCTAATACCTAGCTGAGGTCGTCCTTTTTTTCTAACATTATCCTAATTATTGTTAAAATTAATATATCTCTTGATCATACTCCATATTGGAGAAAACCGTGAAAACAAGGACAGGGTTCCTGGTACTGCTTTTACTGCTTCTCGTCGCAGCCATCGTCGCCGTCGTACCCGTTCAGGCTGACCCTATCCCTACAGGGCTGCCTCCTCCTCCCACGCTGATTGTCACAGTCATCTTAGGGAGCATCGGAGGACTCTGCATAGGATTTATGGCATTCGTCGCTCTACTGTGGATCGGATACATATGCTTCGACAAGCCTCCTCCTCGCGCACACTTCGCCTCCTATCAAGGTAGAACAGACGCAGACAACAAATACCACAACGCATTCACTGATGGCATAGAGCATGTGGGTGGACTTCTAACTTAAAAGGTACAACCACTGAAGCAGACCTGAACTGAAAACGCAGAACTCGAGATAATCTCTTGAGAAGAGGAGAAGTATCCGACCTTCAATATCCTCTCCCTTTTTTTGCGTTTTTCATGCAACATCCATAGGGATATCCGACGTCTGCAGAAGCCCTTTTTAGCTAATATTGAGTTAGTGTGTGTTAATTACTATTAGTGGGTTGCATGTTTCCGCGCGTGTGTGCCTCAAGGAGCATCCTACTTCGATGGTTTTATATGTAACCTTGTAAAAATATTTTTACAGGAATGGGACCTGAGGGCCCATCCTCCGCCTGGGGCGGCCTACGGGTAGCGGCGGGATACAAATGCCCCACCACGATGCCACTTAGGGGGGATACGACTAGCTGAGGATATCCGGGCTGACTGGCTGCCGATTTTGGCTTGAGCCCGGTGGAGCCCTCGCAATGGGCGAGCTATGAGCACAGGGACGCTGGTGACAGGCTCCCCCCGCCTAACATTACAATAACTAAAGTTAAACTATTAAATTATTTAAAGCGGGAATAGTTTAAGTAATAACGATGTTTGAGTGGGTTCCTGTTCTCCTTGGGGGACTTGTACCCGTAGTCATTGTTGGGGGAGCGGTCGTAGCTCAAGAGCTGTCTGTGCCTGGGCGAGTGAACAAGGTTCACGCTGGATTGCTTTCCTTGGCTGCGGTAGCAGGCACCGCCTACATCCTCGTAAAAGTGGCTGAGGCTACTAGGAAAACCACCGTTATGTTCCTGACGGGCGCGCCTTGGGACTACTTGGGCAACATTGAGCCTTACTTCGACGGCGCTAAGTTCAACGTGTGGCCTTGGAACTACTGCTTCTTGGACTTTGTGGCTGGCTGGGGTGACTACTTCAACTTCCACAGCACGGACGCGTACATCAACGAGCATCTTGCGTGGTTCAAGGCTAGAGGTTTCAAGAACGTGCTGTACGTGGATCCTACGGAGATAAGCAACGAGATCGCGGACAGGTTCCCTGACAGCGTGAAGGAGACGGGGGACTGGTGGGTACTGATGACTCTTGACCCTAGTAAATCATGGTTTCAGTATTTGAAGGCAGGAATGCTGGGGCTGACGCAGCGGTTCGGAGAATACCTGGACGGCTTCGCGATAGACAGGCTTGATAGGGCGTACACCGTGCAGGAGCTTGCGTGGGCGTGTCAGCTGCTTGACGAGGTAAAGGCAGAGTCTCAGATACCGATAGAGTACGTTATGAACACCCTTCAGTCGTGGCAGACCGAGGCGGCTAGGAGAGCGGCGTTCATAGGAAGCGACGGGGTTGACGTTAGCCGCCTTGGGGAGGCTATGGCGCAGTACGGCGCACTAGCATCCCTGACCCAGTTGAAGAGGTACTACCTTGTCGGGAGGAATTGGTGGATGCCTTCGGGTGATGAGGGGTGGATAGAGGACGTACAGGTGATACTCTCCAAGCACGACTTTATATTCATGCCAGACTACAAGGCCTCGACGTTTATACCCGCTCTTTTTGGCTAAGATTGTGCGCGATGCCTCCTAACATTACCCTACCTTTTGTTAGCGTCTTCTAATTCTTGGTTGTCTTCTTGCCTGTTTTACGGCTTCCCGATACTGCTTGAGGAGCTTCGATTTGGTGAAATCTATCATGGTATCAAGAATATCTGGGTTACTTAGAAACATGGTCTTGAAGAAGGGAACTAGGCTTTCTCTTGGAGTCAATGTCACCATCTCGACTATTGTTGAGGCTATGAGGGTGGCCTGCTCCTCCTTTGTATAGCTCTCAATCTGCTCTAACCGTTCAAGTGCTTTCTCAATCTCAACCCAACTCATGTTTTTTCCCTCCATGACTTTGTAATCTAATGTTTACCCCGTTTAAACTCCTCTAATGAGGTGGCTGGCTTACATCTATCACGCCAGTAGCACTTCTCATCGAAACATAGTACGCCACGAAGCCTGAAGCAACCAGGATCTTCTCTGTTTGTAACCTTTCTATGGCTCATATTTTATTACCTCTTTCAACTTTATGTAATCTAATGTTAGGTTTTCTTGAAGTCAAGTGGTACTACCTTCTCAGGAGGGTTCCTGTAACTGTCGCTTTGAACCCTTCGCCTCGCCATCTCGCAGTATTCGGGTACGATGTCTATGCCAATGAAGTGTCTGCCGAGTTTGCGGGCTGCTCTTAGAGCTGTTCCGCTTCCGCAGAAGGGGTCAAGAACAATACCATTCTCAGGGCAACCTGCCTTCACGATGGGTTCTATGAGTTGGGGCGGGAAGGTAGCGAAGTGAGCTGCTGGGAAGGGTTTTGTGGGGATGGTCCAGACATCACCTGGATTCTTACCAAGTTCTGTCGGAGTCCAAGGAAAGCTTCTACCGTAATGTTCTCTACCCTCTTGCCTTGGATCAGGAAGGTAAGTTCTGAGTAGATTGCCACTTGATCTCCCTTTGTGGAGGACTCGTATCATGTCGAGGTCGAAATAATATCGCCTCTGCTTAACGAGGAGGAAGACATGCTCATAGGCATTTGTGAGCCTGTCCTTCACCGAACTAGGCATGTGGTTGGGCTTATACCAGATGATGTCGTTGCGCAGTATCCAGCCGTCATGCTGGAGGGCGGTAGCGACCCTTGATGGGATTAGGAGAAGCTGCTTAGGCTGAATCCAGCCCCCATCTGGTTTAAGTTTGCCTCGCATAGAATAAGCGTTAACTGCTCCGCCCTCCACGCTTCTATTCTGTTTACCAATATCTCCCACCTCTTTGTTAACCCATTTACCTGAGGAGCAGTAGGTGTCTCCGAGGTTGAGCCAGAAGCTCCCCGAAGGCTTCATCACTCGTTTGATCTCACGGCATATCTCGACGAGGTGATCTATGAACATCTGGGGATGAGGTTCCAAGCCGAGGCTGCCACGCCAAGCCCCACATTTAACACATGAATCACCTAACCCCTTATCCTTCCCTATTTCTTTAGAATATCCCTGTGTTGCTCTTGTTTCTTTACCCCCTCAAAGGGAGGGCTAGTCACCACTAAATCAACAGAGTCGGCGGGAAAGTCGCTCATGATCTGTATGCAGTCTCCGCATAGGACTTGATTCAGCGGTAACTCATTCATTTTTCGCATCCAACATTAGTTTATATAATGTTAACATGCTTCTTTCATTAACATAACCCAAACAGTTCGATTCTTTGAGCTTCCAAATGGGCAAGCGTTAATTGTTAACATCTCCTTCCAGTTTTTAAAAATAGGTAGTATTGCTTCAATGGTTGAATGTATTTCACACCATTTTAACCATAGACAACCATCATCTCTAAGAATCCGATAAAATTCTTTTTGGGCCCTATTTATGAATCCAAGCAAAGCGGTCCTTGTTTTATATTTATCAAGGCCATAATATCTCGGTCGTTTTCTCTTATGGGTGGGCCATTTTTCATCTGAAACAGCCTTTGAGGGGGTTGTAAATATTCCTGCGTTTTTTTCTCTACCCCAACTATGAGGTGGATCAAAGAAAATTGTATGAAAGTATTTATCCGGGAAATCTGTTTTTGTGCAATCAAAAACTATGTCTGGTTTGAACTCAAGCTCAGGTTCTATGTCCCCCCAGATAATAAATGGGCTTTCTTTAATTGACCAGATGAATCTGTTACCCGCAGTAGCGTCAAGTATTCTTGCTTGGGGTTTAATCATTTTATCTTCCATCTCCTTTAACATTATTCTACTTAAAGTTAAGGCCCCTCACATTACCACACACCCTACATGCTGAAACTGGTTTCCATGATCCCAATCGAGCTCGTAGAATCCCATTTAATCGTGGCAGTTTGCCCCTCACCATCGGTTCCCCACAGCAATAGTGTCTTGTTTTAGAGTATCCTCCACGCGCGCGCCCGCTAATCTGAACCCCCTGCTTCCGTAGCTGTGCATAGAGGCGATGGTACTCTCTCTTCTCATCCTTCGATAGGTTTGTGTAGCCCATCTCCCTGAGTTCGTTAAACGCTTTCTCCGTCATATTTCATCCTCCTTTAACATTATCTTGTTTAAAGTTACCTTGCCTCCTTTACATTTTCCTCCAGAATGTAAAGAGGAAGAGGTTTGTGTGGTTTACCGTACATAATCCAACAATAGTCATTTAACTTCTTCAAGGGCATTTCATTAAATCTTTTAAGTGAGCGTAAAGCATTTTTAATCTCTTTAGGTAGCTTTTCTGAATGTTTTTTAGCTGTGTCCTTTCCTTTGGGAGTGAGTCTATAAACTCTGCGAGTTACTTCCTCATCATTCTCAGTTAAACCAACAACCTCTTCCTCGACTCTAATGAAACCTAGCATAATTAAATTCTCAACTTCAAACTTCATTTTACTTTCTCCTTCAGAGTGTAAAGCTCCTGAAGTGCCTCTTTCAGCATCCACGGTAAAACTTTTTTACCGAAAATGACGAAACGTTTCCCCTCTGAAATAAAGGGTATGTTTTTAGAAATCCAAAGCCAAATCCTTATTTTTAAAGGCATATTATTAAATATCTTCTGAGCTATATCTTTTGAAGTTATGTCGCTAGTTATTTTACATTCTCACCTCAAATGTCTAATGACCTCGGAAACGTCCATACCTCAAAGGGGGCTGTGTTCTTGGGTAGTTTAGCGTCGTCGAAACAGGCTAATATGAAGGTGACGGGATCTCGAACATCAACGCCTCTACCTCCGGATTTCATTCTTTTGTAGACCTCAATCTTAAAGAGGTTCTTGAAGATGTTTCTTGGGTCTGTTTCCGCTTCTATAATTGTTATCTGATTAATACCGATGTATCTTCCATATCCCTTTTCTTCCTTTGGCTCGCCTGTCACCACTATTATATCAGGACGCATCTCCAAGGCTACGTTTGTCCTGTGATACCATTTCTCACTCAATCTAACATCAGCGTGAATATCCGTTCTTTCATATTGCACTAGGATTTGCTGAAGATAGTCAAATTCATCTATAACCTTCTTACTCGCTAACTTTACGAGGGTTACGTGGTCTGATCCACCGCTAGACATAATTGAACGTTGAGGACTCATTTTACATTTCACCTCTTAAAGTAAAGCCATGCCCTCCGTTAACATTATAACATTTAATGTTAAGTCTCCTTGCGCGCGCCACTATGTCTGAAATCAAGGAGGCGAAACGCGCGCGTCTCCATACACCCAACCTGCCCATAACGTGCACTATGGCCGTCCAGACACTCAGCTTCATTTTACTTTCTCACCTTTGAACAATATTCTATTACACATTCAGGTGAACACAAATCGGGCGTTGTACTAATCTTCAGTTTTCGCGCCATTTTATTGTATATGCCCTCCATTCTTAGCCTGATAAAATTATTTCCAACTTCCTTCTTACAGTTATCACACACAATCATTTTACGTTGTCACCTCGAAAGTAAACTTTATTCCTCAACCCCTATAATCTTCTTTATGTCCTCAATGAGGGATAGGTCAGCGGGGTCAGGAAGTGTAACTGTTTTTTCGTATTTGTCAATCCTTGTCTTGACAGCTTCAATTTTACGTTTCAACGATTCATTTTCAGCTAAAACACGCATAGTCATTTTACTTTCTCACCTCTCCTAACATTATCGTATTTAATGTTATGATGCGTCGGATTTCCAGTCCAAGTTTTATCAAAATCACAGTCTGGGCATATTGCTCGAAGTGTTCCCTCGTTTATATTTCGAGTAAAGGTGAAAGGACCTCTTTTATTACATCGAGGACATCTAATCCCTATCGTTTCAGTATCATGGGTCAGCCAAGGAGGAATTGAGAGCCAGCGATGGTGCATCCAGCAATCTTCAAAAGTAAAATCCTCCGTATGGCAATCTCTACAGATATCATCGTCGCACAACATAGTTGTATGCTCTTCTTCAGAAAAGACTCTACCACACCTTCCACAAGTCAAGCATTCTAGTGGAAAAGAACCTGTTTCGGCCATCATTCACCCTCCTTTAACATTAACCCCCATTATGTTAAGCGCGCGCCTTCTCACTCTTCAATATCGTTGTGTGCCTGCAACCCAGGCTACTAAGGTTTCGATTGATGTGGAGAAGCTCACATTCACCCTCCCATCCATAATGGTCGGGAACCTCGAATTTCTTGAAGTGCTGGCAGAGACCGCAGTTTAAATATTCATTCATTTTACTTTTCATAGCAATACCTCCTCTAATGTTAAGTCTCCACGGTATCAACAAGAAGGTGCTCATATACACTACGCTGTTCAGGTCGCCCTACAAAGTAGGCTCCTTGAGGGCAATCTCCCAGATTACAATACGAACATTCCTTGCACTCTTCGCGTGATTTTTCACCCATTTTCCAAGGGCATTTAATCTTTTCTTCCACCATTTCCGAGTTCATAACATAACCCCATATATTGTTAGTGCCTCTTTCTCCTCCTCTTCTCATCATACGCGTCCAGGTGTGTGGCCAGCACTAAGAGAGGGAAGAGAATCAACCAGAACACATAGAGAAGAATCATGTTTTCACACCCATTTTTCGTGCAAGCCCAATCCACCCGAGACTCGCGTAGTGCTCGGCCATGCTGGGCTTCCGCTCCTTCCACTCGAAGAACCTCTCCAGGTCCTCGTTGTCGAAGCCGTACTCGAAGGCGAGTTGGCAGGCCCTCTGGGCCCTGAACCAGTGGCCGTAGAGCAATGGGCTACGGATGCTACAGAAGGGGATATCCGCATCGAGTTTCCGACCTACATTCCTTATTTTGACGAAGGCAGCGGACCGCTTGATGGGGAACAGGAGCTCGTTCTTCCTCCTCACCGTCTTGTACCAGTCCACAAGGTAGGATGTCAGGGGCTCGTCGAGCCTGATGGGAAACGTCCGGTTGTCCTCCACCGACTTCGTGATCCAGCCCTCATACTCCTCTATTTTATGTGTCGAGTACTCGACGGGCGTAGGCTTCTCCTTCCACCGCTTATTGCAGTGGCCCACACACTTCCACTTAGTAACCTTGCCGACCTTCTCAAACCTCTTCATCAAGGGCATCTGCTTCACAACCACAACCTCAGGGTGAAGGCTTAGGTCGATGTTCAACTTCCGGAGCGCCAAGACCTCGGAGATCCTACCGCCGGTTCCGAACAGGGCTGCCATCAACCCCTGCATGAACAGCGAGGGCGCGGCATTAATTAGCTTGAGGAGAAAGTCCCAACCACAGAAGGCCTGGATATCCTCTTGAACACTACGAGATTTAGTCATAGAATCACATCACTCCTACTACTCTTCCCTTCTCTCCATTTTTTCATACTCCTCTTCTCACAGACACGGATCCCAGCACCCTTCATGTCGTCGACCAGGAATCTAAAGCCCATGTAATCCGGCTGAGGGATATCCAGCTTGTGCCTGTGAGCATAATTGTCCAAGCCGATCTCCACGAGCTCAGGGCCAATATTCAACACTATATCCGCCAGCTTAGCGTAGTTGAAGTCGAAGAGGGGCTCTAGGCTAAGCCTCAGACGGAAGCCCAGCTCCTTGAACTTGAGCATAGCCTGGTAGCGCCTCGATATCGACGGAGCCTCGCTGAACATCCTGATGATGTCCTCGCGGTCGGTCTGGATAGTGGTGCCTATGATAACCCTATCCCTAACTTGGAGCAGCTGCTCGAGGATGACCTCCTCGTTGAGGGTCCTCTCAACAGCCTGCGACTGAAGATAGAACTCAAGGCTCGGGTGCTGCCGCCCTATCCACCTCAACATCTGAAGTATCCAGTCCGTGGGGATGCAGAGGGCGAAGGAGTCATGCGCCGAGTTGAGGAAGATGCAGGCCTCCCTTTCCTTGAGGAGCTGATACTCGTCCCTCTGTAGGAGCCGGGGTTCATGTGAAATCGGACCCCTTTGAAACAGGGTCCAGCACCATGGGCAACCGTGGTCACAGCCCTGGTAGTATGTGGCGGTGTAGTCGACGCTGCGAAACATCCGGCCCTTGCTTCCCCTAAGCTGCAAGGTTAACCCTCCTGCTCGCGCGCGCGCGCTCCTCACGTAGCCGACGCCGAAGAGCTCTGTACCGAATGATATCATCGACGATCAATATGGACACATAGGTCACGGACACAAGCACGATCAACGTGATGTAAACCCAGAACATGGCTCAGACCTTCACGGAGAAATCGGACACCATCGTATCCTCCTTCTCCTTCTCTGGAAGTAGCTGAATAACGTTTTTTGGCAGCTCCTCGTATGTGGATAGCGGAACACCCAGCAACTCGCAGATGCTCCCAAGTAGCGGGTCGATGTGGCCGACGATCTCCCTGTCCCTGTGAACCTCTTTCAAGATCTCCTTGGCGTACCCTGGGCTGAACCTTTGCCTGTTAACCTTCTCGAATCTCCTGACGATGGCTCTCCGCCAGTAGAGCAGGTCCTTCTCGAGGCGTCTAAGCCTCTTCTCCTCATGAGCGTTCATGCCTCCACCTCAGCCTCCTTTAGGAAGTGATTGAGAACGGGTTTTAGCACACCGAAGTTCTCTATGTCCTTTTCGATGTCGTCTTGTCTACTGAGAACGAACTCTTTGACGGCTTCGACTTGATCAGCCTTCACCAAAGCCTCAAGAATTGGGGATTCCCATTTTACATACCATTTAAGTAAATACAATGGAGTGCTTCGTTCTCCTCGCATTTCATTCAAGTCTTCAAAGGGATTCTCAGTCATTCACTTATCTCCTTAACAATACGTCAAGTAAAGTT
>JABUBK010000098.1_pt1 | contig 16603 bp, 14 predicted proteins | sample 7332671 | NCBI WGS metagenome assembly JABUBK01 (sample SAMN07256342, study PRJNA390944) | subsurface metagenome | isolation source: Methane hydrate marine sediment | place: Pacific Ocean: Eastern North Pacific, ODP site 1244 | collected 2002
GTTGATGCTTCAGCAGCCGGAGCCGGACGATTTTGTCTTGGCCACCGGTGAATCACACAGCGTCAGGGAGTTCGTCTGGGAGGCTTTCACCTGCGCTGGTTTTGACCTGGTGTGGGCAGGCGAGGGGCTTGAGGAGAAGGGCGTAGATGCCAGAACAAGACAGGTTCTGGTAGAAGTCCATCCCAGATATTTCCGCCCCACAGAGGTCGAGTCTCTGCTGGGGGATGCCACCAAGGCAAGGAAAAAACTGGGCTGGCAGCCAAAAGTGGGCTTTAAGGAACTGGTGAAGATAATGGTGGATGCCGATATGGAGAGGGAAAGGATGCTCCTTGAGGGAACAAAGTCCTTTAACGAGGTCTGGCGGACACATATATAGGGGGACAGGTGAAGGTAGCTGTAGCTGGAGGTCTCGGTTTTCTGGGCTCAAACATTGTCATGGAGCTAAAGAAGAGGGGCCATGAACCTCTTCCCTTTAGCCGAAGGACAGGTGTTGATATCAGGAGCTTTGACCAGATCAATGAGTTTCTCGTCCAGAACAAACCTGATAGAGTGGTCAACTGCGCTGCTCACGTAGGGGGGATTGCTTATAATGCCCTAGCCCCAATAGAGGTTTACGAAGATAATCTCCTCATCGGGTTTAATCTGGTCAGAGCCTGTTATCAGAATGGGGTGAAGAAACTGGTGAACATCATGCCCAACTGTACCTACCCGGGGGTGGCCGAGGTCTACACTGAGGATGAGTGGTGGCAGGGTGAGATGCATGAGACAGTACTAACCTATGGTATGCCACGGAAGGCAGTCTGGGTCCAGTGCTGGGCGTATCAACAGAAGCACGGATTCAACAGCATCCACCTGGTACTCCCCAATCTATATGGTCCTGGAGACCACTTTGACCCGATCCGCTCTCATGCCCTGGGTGCCTTGATAAAGAAGATAGTCGAAGCCAAGGTGAAAAACAGCCCCACGGTGGAGATTTGGGGCACGGGCAACCCGGTAAGGGAATGGGGATACGTCAAGGACGCTGCTGAGGGGATAGTAATCGCTGTGGAGAAGTATGACGATATAGCTATTTTGAATCTCGGTGAGGGGAAAGGCTATCCCATAAAGGAGACGGCGGAGATGATTAGAGAAGCCGTCAGCTGGGAGGGTGAGTTTGTTTTTGACACCAACCGCCCTGACGGGGCACCCCGGAAGATTTTGGATGTGAAGAAAATGAAAAAGCTACTCGGCTGGCAGCCGGAAACCAGGATAAGAGATGGAATAAGAAAGACCGTTGAGTGGTATATGCAGAATGAACTTCAGAAAGAGGGGAGTGGGAGATGAGCCGGGTGATAGAGTCCGGAGGCGAGAGGCTGGCTGTTTATCTGCCTGCTTCTTCATGGAGTAAGGGCTTGAGCTTTTTCTCTGAAGACGGGGATTTTGTACAGGTTGGGGTGTGGGGGTATGATAAGGGGAAACAGCTTCAGCACCATATTCATAATGAGGTAAGGCGGGAGGCTTCCAGGACACAGGAGGTGATATTTGTCAGGATTGGGAAAGTGGCCGCCTCCATCTTCGATGAAGAGGGAAACTTTATGGAAAAGCTTGTACTCAGCTCCGGGGATACACTTATCCTCCTCAAAGGGGGACATGGCTATGAGATACTTGAGGATGGTACTCAAGTCCTGGAGGTTAAGAATGGTCCCTACCTGGGAGCGGAAGTAGACCGGAGGAGGATTGAATGACCGCAGAAGCCACAAAGAAAATAAACCAGATGGAGCCCCTGCTCGGCGAAGCCGAGAAAAGGGCGATGAGTGAGTACCTGGATGCAGGAGGATGGCTCACCGAATTCAAGAAAACAAGGGAATTTGAGCAAGCATTAGCCAACTATGTGGGTAGCAGATATGCCTGTGCGGTCAACAATGGTACGGTCAGTCTCATTATCGCCCTTATGGCCCTGGGAATTGGAAAAGGCACTGAAGTTATCGTTCCGGATTATACCATGATAGCCTCAGCCAACGCCGTGGCTCTGGTTGGTGCCGAGCCTGTCCTGGTTGATGTTGACCCGGCGAATTTATGTCTCGATTTGAAGGCCGCGGAAAAAGCCATCACGCCCAAGACTAAAGCCATGATGTATGTCAGCATTAACGGGCGCTGCCATGACATGGAGAAGGCGCTAGGCTTATGCCGGAAATACAAACTGTTTCTCATCGAAGACGCCGCTCAATCCCTGGGGTCATGGTATCAAGGGAAGCATTTAGGCACCTTTGGCGAAATTGGCAGCTTCTCCTTCAGTTTCCACAAGATTATCACCACCGGTCAGGGAGGCATGTTGGTTACCAGCAACGAGGAGCTTTTTCACAAGATTTCGATGATAAAGGACTTCGGAAGACCCAGGGGCGGAATAGATTATCACGAAATTATGGGGCTTAATTCTAAGTTTACCGACCTTCAGGCGGTAATCGGGGTGGAACAAATGAAGACCATTGACTGGCGGGTCAACCGGAAAAAGGAGATGTATCGGCTTTACCAGACCCTGCTGGATAATGTCCCGCAGATAGATTTTCTGGAGACAAATCTGGCGGATTGCGCTCCGTGGTTTATGGATATTCTTGTTGATGGGGATGGAGTAAGGGATGCGCTGGCCTCTTTCTTAAATGACCGCGGAATCGGCACCCGGCCTTTCTATCCGGCGATTCATACTCAACCTCCTTATTCACACATCACCGGCGCCTTCAACGTTTCAGAAGATATTTCCCGTAGAGGGCTATGGTTGCCTTCTTCATTAACCATAAGTGACGAAGATATAGAAAGAGTAAGCCAGGAGATTAAGACCTTCATGGCCGGGTGAGATGAAAATAGCCATTATCAGGTCATGCCTGGAAACCCTCACTCCCAGGGCAATCAAGAATGCCCAAACGCTGGCTTCTGCGGGACACGATGTTATCGTCCTGGCCTGGGACCGGGAGCAGAAAAACCCCAAATTGGAACGCCGGGATGGCTATCAGGCTTATCGGTCGGGACCTAAAGCGCCCTATGGAGCCAGAGTGCTTTTTTATTTACCCATCTGGTGGAGCTTCGAATTCTGGTGGTTAATAAGAAACCGGTGGGACGTGGTACACGCCATGGACTTTGATACCGTTCCCCCGGCGATGCTGGCCGCCAAGATAAAAAGGAAGCCACTGGTCTACGAACTGGCTGACATCTACGAAGACCAGAGGGCTTTCCCACGCTCGATAAGAACGCTTTTTCTGTATCTGGATAAAATGTTCATGCGCCAAGCCAGGGCGGTAATCATTGCCGCGGAAGCACAGATAGAAGAGTTGGACGGAATTCCCAACCAGAATACGATAACAATTTATAACTCGCCACCGGACCTTCAACAACCAGTAGCTCGCGTTGACCAGGGAGATACTGTGTTCACCATATTTTATGCCGGTGCCCTGCACAAGCTTCGCCAGTCGAACCTGGATACGGTTTTCCAGGCGATTAGAGATATCGACAACGTAAGCCTGGTTGTCGCGGGATATGGCGACCAGGCTGGGGAGATTGAGCGGCAGGCTAAAACTACTGACCAAATGCAGTTTCTTGGCTGGTTAAGCTACCCGGAAACTCTGCAAAGGGATCTGACCGCCGACCTTCTAATTTCACTCTATGAACCGACTCGGCTTAACCGGCATAGCCTGCCCAACAAGCTGTTTGAAGCGATGATGTGCGGCAAGCCAATTCTGGTTACTAAGGGCACGGCTATGGCCCGTGTAGTGGAAAAGGAAGACTGTGGCCTGGTGGTGGACTCCAGCAACGTCGACGAAATAAGAGAAGCGATAACGAGATTAAGAGAGGAACCTGAACTCTGCCGGCAGCTAGGTGCTAATGGCAGAAAAGCCTACGAACAGCGCTATAGTTGGGAAATCATGGCCCAGCGCCTGCTGAATCTTTACCAGAGGGTAAGTGGTTAAATTGTCTGGGAAATAAGAGGTCAAATATGAAAATTATCCTGCTTAATCCGCCCCGACTTTTTTCAGACGAGTCTCCGGTGCCGGTTCAAATGCACCACCCTCCATTAGGTTTACTGGATATAGCCGCAGTGCTGGAGGAAGCCAGACATGAGGTTTCCATCTGCGATGCCGCTATCAATCACATGGATTTTGAGCAGGTACGGCAAGAGTTGCGCCAGGGTTACGACATTATCGGCATAACGGCACTTACCATCACCCGCGACTCAACATATATCTGTGCCTCTATTGCCAAAGAGGAGAATAAAGAGTCAACAGTAGTTTTGGGCGGTCCCCACGTAACTTTCTTGCCCGAGCTTATCCTGGGAAAATTACCTTTCGTGGATATAGTGGTCAGGGGAGAGGGAGAGTTAACTTTTCTTGAGCTGGTGCAGAGAATATCGGTGGGCGAGAGCTATCAAGACATCAATGGTATTTCGTTCCGGAATGAAAAAGGATTGCCCTGTTCCAATGAAGAGAGAAAGGTTGTCGAGAATCTGGATTCACTTCCTTTTCCGGCCTGGCATTTGGTCCCGATGAGGAAATACTTTACCGAATATTCGACGAAGGAGTTGTCCCTGCAAAAACCCTGTGCCGTTATTATGACCAGCCGGGGCTGCCCGGGTGATTGCATCTTTTGCTCCTGCCGGGCAATGTGGGGCAGGAGAGTGCGGCGTAAAACTCCAGAAAAGGTAATCGAAGAAATCGAACGTTTGCATTATGAATATGGGGTGAAGGATATTCACTTTTTAGACGATACTTTTACCTTCAACAAGAGATGGGTTACCAGGTTTTGTGATGAACTGATGAAAAGTAAAACGGGCATAACCTGGAGATGTCAGGGACGGGTTGATACCGTTGATGATACCATACTGGCGACAATGAAGAAGGCTGGCTGTTATTATATATGTTATGGTGTTGAAAGCGGTGCCGAAAGGATGCAAGGAATTATTCAAAAGGGTATCACCGTTGCGCAGGCTGCGGAAGCCATCAAATTAACCAAGGGAGCCGGGATATTCGTTAGCGCTGATTTCATAGTCGGCCTCCCCGGTGAGACTAGGGAAGATATGGAGCAGACCTTCGCCTTTATCAAGAAAAGTCCCCTGCATGCTTTCTCGGTAAATGCCCCCTGGATTTTCCCGGGAACAGCTTTATATCGGCAGGCATTAGCGGAAGGGAAAGTCGATGAAACGGCCTGGTTTAAACCATGCCAACCAATAAAAAGCGTTGAAGTTCCACTCTTTTACCCATTCTATGTATCTGATAGCTTCTCTGATGAAGCAGAGCTAATTAGTCTGTTAAATCAAAAAAACAGTGAACTTAGAACTCTTGGTTTTTTAGTAAGACGGATGGTAGTAGAAAGACATAGGTGGTTTTCATTATCCCATCTCGTTCGTCATGCTCCAAGCACTTTGTTTAAAATAATAAAAATCATTTTGAGGAAAATAAAATGGGGATTTGCCCGAAAACCGGCCACATGATTAAGGAAATAGCCCCTGTGTATCAAGCCCCAGCCTAAACCAAAGTGCTGGTTACGAGGGATGAACCATGAGCGATGCGATAAAAAGATACTACACAATCCAAAAATCTGGCGAGGTAGAAGCAAGAGATGGCCGAGTTGATAAAACGATTCAGTTGATTCCAGCAAAAGGGTGTAAAATACTGGATGTGGGATGTAATGATGGGTTCCTCTCAAAGTTATTACAGAAAGATGGGAATATAGTCACCGGAATAGAGATTAATAAGGAATTGGCTTTAGAGGCTAAACGAAAAATAAGTGAAGTGGTTATTCAGGATTTAGAAGAACCTTGGCAAGTCGATTCAAATGCATTTGACATCGTCCATATGGGTGCTATCCTGGAACATTTATTCGATTATCACCATGTTCTAAACGAAGCCAATAGAGTACTGAAAGATAACGGCGTTCTCATTATTAGCGTTCCGAACTTTGGATATGTGATCCATAGATTAGAATTACTAATAGGCAGAGTCCCACGTTGGTATACCACGACCTTCGATCATATAAGACCCTGGACCAAGAGCTGGCTAAAACAGGTTTTGGAAAGGCATGGTTTCTATCCTACTACCTGGGTCGGTACTTTTATTAAGGACGTTCCCTTTTTAATAAAAATTGCGCACCATCTCCCGTCTTTTAGCTCAATTCTAATTTGTAAATCTATTAAGGTTAAAGATGCCAAGGTGAGTGAGTTGGGGAAATGAAAATTTGTTTAGTAGCTTTTTACTCCCCATATGGTGATAACCCTTTGGCCCGCCTATCTGATCTGCTCCATATATTTGAGCCCCTGGCTGAAGAGATATTTTTGATAACGGCAGATGTTCCTAATGGTGCGAATCTGAACAAGAAGGCCCGCCTTATGAACATAACGTATTCGAGTAATAGCCGCCTGATGCCAGCCAAGCTATTGAGACAACTAGCGGCCCAGCTAACCATATCATGGCACTTACTAAAAATATCTCGCCAGGTAGACCTCATCTTTTGGGGAATCAGTGCTCACAGCCTGATAATACCGATGCTGTTAGCCAGGTTAATGAGGAAAAAAACAATACTATTTCTCGCCTCTGAGAGTTCGAAAGTGCTGACTAATATGTTTGGCGTGAAGGGCTTTATTCTTTCTCAAATTCACCGAGTTATAGAAGATGCGAGTTATTCTCTTTGCCACACCATTGTCGTTAATTCTACCGAGTTGCTTAACCAGCCTCGGCTCGTTAAGCATAGAGATAAGTCCTTTCCATTGGCTTGCCCAATTCGCTTTATGAATATCAATATTTTCAAGATAAGCAAGCCACTGAAACAACGGCCAAAACGGATAGGTTTTGTCGGCCGACTGAGTGCAGAAAAGGGAGTGCGGAACCTGGTTATGGCGATGCCCTTAGTGCTTGACCGGTGCAGGGATTTGGAATTAACACTTATCGGTGATGGACCTCAAAATAACGAGCTGAGGGGAACAGTTAAGGAAAACGGTCTGTCAGATAAGGTCAAGCTCACTGACTGGGTGGCACATGCTGAGCTTCCCGCCCACTTGAATGAGATGCAGCTCCTGGTACTACCCTCGTTCACCGAGGGTCTACCGACCATAGCTTTGGAAGCAATGGCCTGTGGTACGCCGGTCTTAGCCACGCCGGTAGGAGGCGTTCCAGAGCTAATAAGCGATGACGAAACCGGGTTTATCATGGAAGATAATTCCCCGGAATGTATCGCCCGGAATATTATCCGGGCCTTGGACTACCCTGGCCTTGATAAACTCATAGAAAATGCTCAGGCCCTCGTTGAGAAGGAATTTACCTATGACCAGACAGTAGAGAGGTATCGACAGGTGCTGAATAGCCTGGGTATGTAGCCAGCCCTCTCATCGGCACGCTTAAGAGATGTGTGCTGGTAAGACTGTGGAAAGGAAAGCGCCGCGATTGCTTCTTTGATGGAGAGATTGGATTTGCCAAGCAATAGCCATAAAGTCACAGCTCACAGAACTATCAAAATAGTAGCTTTACTGGGCTTTGCCTTAATTATCGTTGCCCTGGTGGTAGCCTGGAATTCACCGGCTGTCGGCTATGAAGCTTCAATCTATTCGGCTACACCTCCCATCGTATGGGTAGGGACAATTTTTGCCATTGTCTGCGGAATTGGCATCGTAATTCACCAGATCTATGCCAAGGAGCATGAACAGTCCAATCTGTGGATACTCGGGCTTTTGTTAGTCGGGCTGGGCATAGCCGTAATTGTATCAATGCAGGTTATCAGGGGATATGCGCTGTGGGGGAGGGGCGACGGACCTACACACTTGGGAATCGCTCAGGATGTTATTTCTAGTGGTCACATTGGAAGGTGGAATTTTTACCCGCTAACACACGTCTTTTTAGCACAACTTTCTTTTCTCTTCAATATAGCTCCTATAATAATCTACAAGTATATGCCCCTGTTCTTTGCTCTGTTATATGCGGCCTTTATGTATCTTCTGGCAAGAGCCATCTTACCAGATAAAGGACAAGTGATATTCGCCACCCTAGCCGGTATAGCCAGCATTACCTTCTTGCATGACTATCATAATACTTTGCTGCTAAACCCTGCTCATCTGGCAAACCTTTTCTTTCCGTTGGCTATCTTCCTCCTGATAGCAAGTTATGCCGGGAGTAAATCAGGATTCATCCCCCAATTTAGTCTCTTGTTTATCATTATGATATTTTTTATTCCTATGTTTCATCCTATTCTAGGTTTCGTCTTATTGCTGATATTGTTAACGATTTGGCTTCCTCACCGAATTCTTGGGAAGGCCAAAGACGGAAATCCGGCTCGAATTGCGTTGAGTCGTCCCCAACTTCGGGTCAATGTGGTACTGATTTTGTTTGTTTGGCTTTTCACCTGGGTTTCCTCATTCTATATATTTGAGGCCTTGATACGCAATTTGCACGAGATATTCATGGGAGAAGCGGTAACTGAACTCGACTTTTTGGCAAAAGATATGCAATATGCTCAGCAATACGGGTATAGCCCAGTGGCGCAGTTTTTCAAAGTGTATGGTTGCGGCTTGATTTATGCACTTCTGACTCTGGTTTCAATACCTATTGTGCTAAGAAGGTTACGGGTTGATCGGGGCTTCACTTTCCTGAACTCTTTATATGGTCCAATTGGGGGGCTTGTTTTCATTACTGGACTACTCTACATATTAAACTTGACGAGTCCTACAAGGGCCGTTCCCTATGTGATAATGCTATCCACCATTTTCACTGGTTTTACCTTGTATTGGATAATTCAAAAAGCACAGCAATTACACCGCTATCACTACTTACCGAAGTTAGGCGCTTTGCTGGTGTTACTTATCCTAATTTCAGTATTCATAGCCGGGATATTAAGGTTTTACCCCTCACCCTATACCTTGACAGCCAATGACCAGGTTACTCGGACTGAGATGATCGGAATGAAGTGGTTTTTCAATAATAAAGAGATTACGACCTCGGTTACCTCTATTACTATCACGCCTCGCAGATTCGCCGATTTCTTGATGACTAAGGAAGAGAGAAGACGACACCGGCCCGTACTTATTAAAAACGCAGAAACAAAGCCACCATGGCATTTTGGCTATACCGAGAAGGCTACACTCGGAGAATCATATACTGAAGATACCTACCTGCTACTCAACAATATGGATAAGGTAATCTACGAAGAGGTCTTTCCCAGAATGGCCGAAATCAGGCTTCTCCCTACTGATTTTAAAAAGTTAGAGCAGGACCCCCTGGTTGACAAGTTGTACAGCAATGGAGGACTGGATGTCTGGTATATCCATGCCTCGGCTTCAGTTCCTTAAGTCTGAAGAGGTAAGAACGTTTCTTCCCGGTTTTCCCCTGGCCAGCACCTTTCGACCAGCCTGACGAATAGCCCTTTTAGCAAACCCGGGCAGTAGTTTTTTAGCAGGTGCCAAACACCAGCCGAAAAGGGTAGCCAAGAAAAGGGCATGCGTCCTCCAGTCCTTAAGCAAACCATCGTCAATAGCAATGGCTAAGCCGACATTCTTTCTGGCTAGGCTGCTCCGCTCTCTGGTCAGATTGACTGCGGCACGTGCCAGCATTCTCCGAGCTAAGGCCTTCACTACTTGAGGCTCCAGATAGGAAAGATGTTCCTTCCCTGAAGGCAGACTGGAGAACACCGTCTTTACTACCCGGTAAGTATTCATGCCGGACAAATTTGTTTGAGAAAAATAAGATGATACATCACCGGCATGCTCCCGGTCATAGGCTATTACCTCAGCGACAAACCCCACATGGTAGTCGTTCAAGCAAATTCTCAACCACATTTCCGAATCGGCAGAGCCGGTTACCGCTTCATTAAATAGTCCCAAAGTGGCGTAGCATTCTCTTCTCACCAAGACCGTTAGCACCGGTATATAATTACCAAATATCAGTCTCTTAAACTCGTCCTCCCCGCTAAGGACGTAATTTTGAGTCCAAGTATGATGTTCTTTGACAACGGTGCCGTCTTCATCAATAGTCCCGGCAGAGGAGTAAACCAGACCCACTCCTGGCTCAGAATCCAGCACTTGCACCCTTCTTTGTAGCGAGGCCGGCAAATATATATCATCGGACGGTAGGATGGTCACATATTCCCCGGAGGCAAGTGACAAGCACTTATTGATATTTTTTACCCTACCGATGTTCTTTTCATTCTGATAAAACTTGACTCGCTCATCTGAAAAGCTTTTGATGATAGCCACTGAGTTATCAGTAGAGGCATCATCGACAATAATCAGCTCAAAATCAGCGAAGGTTTGTTCCAAGACACTTTGAATTGCCTGACCGATAAAATGCCCAAAATTATAGTTAGGCATGCAAACGCTTACCTTTGGATTTCTATATGCCATCGATATTCCTCACCCTTCTCCCCTGGTATCTATTCTCTAACTCGATGAATTTGAGCCCCGAGACTGCCCAGTTTTTCCTCTATCCGTTCATAGCCCCTATCAATTTGATACACGTTATCAATTATAGTTTCTCCTTCAGCATACAGTCCAGCAACTACCAGAGCCGCTCCAGCCCTTATATCAGTAGCTATTACCTCTGTTCCTTTGAGTCTCTTTACACCATTAATAACTATTGTATTACCAGCTACCTCTATTTTTGCTCCCATTTTTCTCAGCTCTGTTACATACCTGAACCTATCTTGATAAATCATCTCTTTGACTGTACTCTGGCCATCTGCCAGTGCCAGTAAGGACGTTAACAGTGGTTGCATATCAGTCGGGAAACCGGGATACACCTCAGTGACTATATTCGTCGGACGAAAACTGCCTGATGTCCTTACCCATATACCATCATCAACTTTGGTAACGCTTACCCCAGCTTCGCGAAGCTTAGCTATCAAACTAGCTAAATGGTCGAAGCGGGCATTGGTCAACAAAACCTCACCGTGAGTAATTGCGCCGGCTACCATATATGTTCCTGCTTCCATACGGTCTGGAATGAGTACAAATTCGGTGCCTTTTAGCCTCTTAACGCCATCCACTACGATGGTATCAGTTCCAGCTCCCCTTATCTGCGCACCCACTGAATTCAGGAAATCGGCCAGGGCAACTACCTCTGGCACTTTAGCTGCATTCACAATAACAGTTGTCCCTTCCGCGACACAACTAGCGAGCATGACATGCTCTGTGGCTCCTGTACTTGGAAAGCTTAGCTTAATTTCGTTACCAATAAGCTTAGGACATTCAGCCTCTATGAACCCTTCATTGACCTCCTTTATCTTTGCACCAAGTTGCTCTAGGGCATAGATATGCAAATCGTGCTTCCTCTCACCAAGAGCATCACCTTTAGGCAAAGGGACTCTTGCCCTGCCAAATCTTGATAATAAACTGCCCAGCAGCAATATTGAAGTCCTTGTTCCTTTGCCTTCGCTTACTTGAAGGTTCCAACTACTTAGCGAAGACGCATTGACAGACAGGGAATCACCTTTTGCCCTAACTTCTGCCCCAAGGGTTTTGAGCATCTCTATTTTCGTTTGTAAGTCCTCTGTCTGGACAGGCACATTGTGTAATTTGACCTCCCCGTCGACCATGATAGCCGCCGATAATATGTTCAAGGCCGAATTCTTGGCGCCACTTAAGGCGATTTCTCCGGCTAACTTATTCCCACCTCTTATGACCAGCCTGTCCATCGTCAATCTGTCTCCTGTATTAAGGATTGAGTCTTCTGCGCCATTAAGTAGATGTATCTGGCCGTGCCCTTCATTATACCCTTAAAGGGATGGTATTCCCATCCTGATAGTCTGTTTAGCCACCGGTAGGGTAGTGACGGTAAGAACGGCCAGTGGATAATACGGTGGCTAAAGAAATGCCAAAAATTTGCCCAGAAGAAGTTAATTATACTTATCGTCAGGCTCAAAATCCCCCCCGCAAAAATAGCCTTGTTGATATTGAAGCCCCTTTCGTTAAGCTGTCTCTCTAACAACTCGAAGTTGAAATGCCGCCATTTCCAGCCGCCAAAGACTCTGTCCGGAGCCAGCAGAGAGTAGGGCAGCCACTTCTGGGAAACGTGGAGTAGCAAGTATCCTCCATCTTTCAGTACCCGTCTCACCTCGGCAAAGGTGACCGCTTCCTCACCCCGGGGTACGCCGCCCAAAACGGCCAGCATAGCTACTCTGTCAATAGACGCATCCTTAATTGGTAAGTATCTAGTGTCAGCCAGAATGAATGCCGAGTGAGGAGCATTCTTTTTAGCCTCAAGCAGGGCTGTCTGGGAGATGTCCAATCCAATGACTTCGCAGTCGGACAACTGTTGTTCCAGGAGGGCGTCTTTGCCACAGCCTATATCCAGGATCCTGGCACCATCACGGTCATTTAGCAGATCAAAAGCAACTTTGAGTCGGTTATAATCACGATGTTCCTCAAATTTCATGCTTATTTCACCGAATCTGAGTTAAGATAATTTCTCCCTTATTAGGCAAGACACGATAATAAATATAGTCTTTACCCTCCTCTTTCACAGGCAAGACCTCTTGAACATCTTCAGCTTGTCTTATCATAACACGCGACCATACAGGAGGAATGAGAGTTCTCAGGGTCAGAGCTTGATTTTGAATTTTGGAATTCAGATCATTTTCGGCTACCAGCTTAACTCTATCTTGAAAGAGCACACTGAGCCTTACCCTAGTGGCGTCCCTTTCTTTGATATATTTGGCAATATTTTGCTGAGTATCTACCCAGTAGTTTTGTGAGCTTATGTAAGCTAAGTGAGCCTCAAAATCTGAAATGGCAGTATCATAGTAATAGCCCGTTGTTCCATCTTTGCTTACAACGTGAAGGGTTTCTATTAGCCAAGTACCCTTTTCAAGAGCAAAGTCTATCCACCCGTTGGCCACCTTCACATTTACATCTGTGTTCCACACTTTGGACTTTAACGCATACCAACCCATTGAATTTGGATAGTTATACCCGTCTTCCGTAGCTCGTGCTGATAAGTAACCGGCTTCCCTGACTCCCTTTTGTAAAGCTGAGTTGTACCGCCCACCAGGATAGGCAAAGCTCAACACTTTTTGAGAAGGAATCTGTGATTCAATCATGTTCTTAGACTGGATTGCTTCATCTAGTATTATAGTATGGTTTACCCCTTGACGCGCTCTGGCATAATTGGAGATTACTCTTGTCACCCTGGTAATATTGTTTGGTCTTAAGACCGCCCATCCTCTTTTAAGAATTGACCGACTTAGCCTGGCCGTAGCTTCAGAAGGCGAAAAGGCAAGGAGAGGGTGGGTTACTGTATGTGAAGCTATTTCCATTCCCAGTTCCGCTCCCCTTTCCAAGTCCTGCCATGTGGCTACCGGGCGGCCTTCCAGGATACTACCGGCGCTTCCCGTAGCAATAAACCAAGTCGCTGGCATTTTATATCTCATTAGTACTTTCATTGCCAGCTCGTAAGTCATCTGATAGCAACCATCAAAAGAAAGGGTTAACGCTGCCTGGGCATTATCTTTCCAGCGACAGATGCTGGTCTCAAAGCTTTTCATCTGATAACCTTATTCCCTTGCCTATGATATTGATTTCAGGTTCTAGCTTGATGCCATACTTCTTAAAAACAATTTTTCGGACATTATTCATTAACCGGAGCACATCTTGAGCAGTGGCATTCCCTTTATTCACGATAAAGTTGGCATGCAGTTCTGATACCTGGGCATCTCCAATACTCATGCCTTTGCACCCGCAAGCTTCAATCAATCTTCCTGCATAATCGCCTTCCGGATTCTTGAAAATGCTACCGGCGCTAGGTAAATTCAGCGGCTGCTTGGCTCTTCGTTGTTGCAGATACTCCCGCATTTTTTCTTTGATTTCTCCGGCATTTCCCTTTTCTAGCTCCAGCGTAACGCTCAGCAGAATCATGTCCTTATTCTGTAGCTCACTCTTCCGGTAACCGAAATTTAAATTGTCCTTAGTTAACTCAGCCGGCTCTCCCCTGAAATTTATTACCTTTACCGCTGTGACAAAATTGCCTATCGCTGCCCCATGGGCACCGGCATTTATTACTACGGCTCCCCCTAATGCTCCTGGAATGCCAACAGCAAACTCAAGACCGGTTAGTCCGCCGTCTGCCGTCAGCCTGGATAGTGTTGGTAAAGAGCACCCAGCTCCAGCTATGACTTGTTGCTCGGAGATGTCAATGTTACTAAAGCAATCAGTCATCTTTATTACGATTCCAGCAATGCCATGGTCACTGACCAGCAGATTTGTACCGGCACCGATAATAGTAACCGGGATAGAGTTTTGAGAGGCGAGTCCTAGTAGCTGTCTCAAATCCTCTTCATTGTTCGGGATGATTAGAGCCTCTGCCGGCCCACCGATGCGGAAAGAGGTATGCTTTCGCATCGGCTCATCAAACAACATAACTCTTGATTCTAGACTACTTAGTAGGGTGCTTCTTAATTGCTGTGAGAGCATCGAATCTAATCTCCTGCAACTTACTCAGCCTAAGTCTAAATTCATTTCTTTATAATGCCTTTTAAAAACGCATATTCTTGCTTGGTAACCCCTTTTAAGAGTATCAGCATGCCAGAGTATACGGCTGCACCAGCTATTATGGCTACAATTATGCCGATGATACCATCAGGATTCAAGCTAAACACTACTGCCCCCATAATTAATGAGGAGATTATGCTTCTGATGATAAATTTTAGGTCGATATCAAAGGGTAACTCTCTAAAACCAATTTTACTCATTACAATGAGGTGGACGGTAAAAGTCGTCAAAGTAGCCAGCGCCGCACCTAAAATTCCTATTACTGGAACGAGTGCTATATTTAGTACTATATTAAGCAATGCCGAGCCTCCATATACCAGTGCCAGCGTTTTGGTTCTTTTTACGAGCATTAAGATGTTTCCCATAATAGTGCTACTGCCAAATAGAACTATCGCTAATGCAATAATCGGAATTATGAAATAGCCCTCGACAAATTCTGAGGTGGTCAATACCCCCAATAAAGATTTAGAAAGAACGGAAAGACCAACAAAAGCTGGAATGGCAAACGTCAGGAAAAACTTGAGAGAATATCTCAGGTGAGTTTTGAGTTCGTGGATTTTATTGTTTTCATATAGACTTGTTATCGCTGGAAGCAGAACAATCCATATCGGAGTTATAAAAAGATGTACAATGTTCCCCAGGTTATAAGCTACACTGTAGAGTCCTACGGCATCTATGTTCATGAAATATCCAATAACATATCGATCACTTGAACCTACAATCCAGGCACTAAGCATAAAGGGAATTAATGGCAAGCTAAATACCAGATAGGTCTTTATTAAGGAAAAACTTGGCATGGCAATCTTGATTCGGGGAATAATTAGTAAAGCCCCAATAATAAGCATAAGTAGTCTGGCGGCTAAAAGAGCGTAGATTATGCCAGGTAGCCCAAATCCAGCCAATACCAGGTAAGAGATTAGCGAAACTTCAGCGATTGTTTGCAGTATCATAAAGCTTGAATATTTTTTCATCTGCCGGAAAGCTCTAAAATATTGCCTGATAAAGCGCTCCGCTATTATGGTTACAAAAAGCACAGGTGCCGCCATTTTGATAAAGGGTTCAGCATTACTACCACCAAACACGGTTGTCGCCAGGACCCCGGCTATCACGAACATCAGGAGTGATAATATAGTTGCGGATAGCGATATTACGACAAGAATAGAGGAGAGTCCTCTGCCGATTTCTCCCTTATCCTCTTTAGCAGTCAAAAATCTGGTCATGGCTTGATCTAACTGGAGTGAAGCTAGCGGAGCTAAGAGTCCAAGCGTAATCAAAATCTGAGCCCAAATCCCGTATAATTCTGCCCCCAAGGTTTTAGTCAAAATAGGCAGCAGAATAAGGCCTCTTAGGCTTAGAACAAGATTAGCAATACCTACTAGCAAGGTATCTTTAGTATATTTCTCATAGCCCTCTATAGCTTCAGCACCAGCTACCACCTGGGTGTCAGGGGAAGTCATAGAAGGCTCCATATAGTTCTTTCCTTTAAGTTGTTTCCCTTCCTCTTGTCTGCGAACCAATCGAGCTACCTGAGTCATCCGGGAGAGCCACTTGGTTAGAATGGAAAAGCTCTTTCTCATCCCTGAGTATCCTGAAAGCATACATTCGACTTCATCTCATAATACCTCGAGATATACAGATAAGAAATTGCTCGGAACAAAAGCTGGCATTCCCAGAATAAATGCTTTGAGGGTAGAATACGAGCATTTTTCGCTGTAGATTCGTTTTCTTCACCCAGCTAGTTATTAAGATAATCATGTGTCACTGTGGCTTGCTGTTATGTTATATTATACATGTTATATTATGTTAGTATTGCTGTAAATCGCCAACAACGCACAATTATTACATCCAACTTGAGCAAGGATGTTACCTGTAATGAGGCTAAAGCTTAAAGACGAACTTCTGCCGCTAAATATCCTGGTAATTCTGCTGATTATTGTCATCATCTTCTTTCCCTCTAATGTCTTGCGTATAATCCTGGGGCTACCCTTGGTGCTCTTCATCCCTGGATACTCATTGATTGCTGCGCTATTCCCCAGGAGAAGTGGATTAGGTAGCGTTGAACGTATGATCCTGAGCTTCGGGTTCTCCGTCGTAGTGGTCCCCCTCATCGGGCTCATT
>JABUBK010000099.1_pt1 | contig 16555 bp, 14 predicted proteins | sample 7332671 | NCBI WGS metagenome assembly JABUBK01 (sample SAMN07256342, study PRJNA390944) | subsurface metagenome | isolation source: Methane hydrate marine sediment | place: Pacific Ocean: Eastern North Pacific, ODP site 1244 | collected 2002
TTATATTAGTTATAATACTAATTACAGTATTTGCTCCCATCATTGCACCTTATAATCCAATAAAATTTGTGGGTGACACCTTTTCTCCCCCTAATTCTGACTTTTATATGGGAACTGATAATTTAGGTAGAGATGTCTTTAGTAGGGTAATATATGGAGCAAGGGTAGTTCTCTCAATAGCATTCCTATCCTCAATCTTTTCAGCAATAGTAGGAGTACCACTTGGACTTCTTTCTGGTTTTATTGGTGGAAAAATTGACAGGATGCTTTCTCTTATTATGGATAGCATATATTCATTTCCAGGACTTATATTAGCAATTGCCATGGCAGCACTATTAGGTCCCGGGGTCATTAATATTTCTATTGCTATAGCATTTGTTTATATACCCACTTATTTCAGAATGTCTAGAGGACATACTCTTTCAGTTAAGGAAGAATTATACATAGAAGCTGCTAAAAGCTTGGGAGCTAAGGCATCAACAATTTTAATAAATTATATTTTCCCAAATGTAATACAATCAATAGTTGTTGTTTTCTCGCTTAATATAGCGGATGCAATTTTAACTGCAGCTGGCCTTAGCTTCTTAGGTCTTGGAATTCCACCTCCAACTCCCGATTGGGGTATGGATTTAAGTCAAGGAAAAGCATTTTTACCAAGTGGTAGCTGGTGGATAATAACATTTCCAGGAATAATGATTTCTCTTACCACTTTAGGTTTTAGTATGATAGGTGAAGGATTAAATGAGATATTAAATCCAAGAATTACTGAACGTTAATAGATATTTATTTTAATTTTTATAGCATTATACTATTTGGTTAATAAGTTTACCAATAATATTAGTACAATATTCAATTATATATTTTGAAAATTAAAAATTTTTTTACAAATACTAAAAGTGGTTTTTAAATATTTTTAAGATTAATTTTTTAAATAGTTTTTGGAATGAATGATACCAATAAAATAATATTAAAAATAAAAGATTTAGAAGTTTTATATGCTACCAGAATGGGGCTTGTTAGGGCAGTAGATAAAGTTGATCTTGAGCTAAAAAGGGGTCAAACTTTAGGTTTAGTAGGAGAGTCTGGTTGTGGAAAATCAACTCTTGGTTTCTCCATACTAAGACTAATTCCTCCTCCCGGCAGAATCATTGGAGGAGAAATTATATTTGATAGTGCAGATTTAGTTAAAAAGACCGAAAAAGAGATGAGAAATATTAGAGGAAAGAGAATTTCTATGATTTTCCAGGATCCAATGACATGCTTAAATCCTTTGATGAAAATTAGTGAACATATAGTTGAAACTATTCTAACTCATGAAAAGAAATTAAATAAAAAAGATGCCATAAAGATAGCCGAGGATTTGGTGGTTAAATTGGGAATCTCAAAATTGCGGTTAGACGACTATCCTCATCAGTTTTCTGGGGGTATGAGACAAAGAGCAATGATAAGTTTAGCTTTAGCACTAAATTCTGATTTGATTATTGCTGATGAGCCTACTACATCACTGGATGTAATTGTAGAGGCTCAGATATTAGATCTGTTAAAAGAACTCAGAGGTTCATATAAATTAACAATAATATTAATAACTCACAATATGGGTGTTGTTTCTGAACTTGTTGACAGAATTGCTATTATGTATGCAGGAAAGATTGTAGAGATTGCCGACTGCTTTCCCCTTTTTGAAAAACCACTTCATCCATATACAGTTGGACTCCTAAAATCTATACCAAATATAAGTCTTGAGAAACAGGAGTTAGAGATAATGCCAGGTTCACCTCCAGACTTAATAAATCTCCCAACTGGATGTAGATTTCATCCAAGATGTAAAAATGTTATGAAAAAATGCTCATTATACGAACCACCACTGAAGGAGGTAAAAGAAAATCATTTAGTGAGGTGCTGGTTATATTAATTATTGTCATTCTGAAGGAGCCCTTCGACTAGTTTATCCTGAGCGAAGCGAATGGACCTAGGGTAAACTTTAGCGACTGAAGCCTGCACTCGAACGAAGTGAAGTGAATCTCATTTAAACATTTCTTCATAATTATTAGAATATGAGATTCTTCCACTTCCCCTTCGCTACGCTCAAGGGTCAGGGTCAGAATGACAGATTAAAAATTACTATTGATTATAAATTTTATATAAACTAATAAAAATAATTATGGTTAAAAATCTGGTTGAAGTAAGAAATTTAAAAAAATATTTCCCGGTTCAGAAAGGTTTTATAGAAACTCTCCTTGCTAGAAAAATAGACTATATAAAGGCAGTGGATGATATCAGTTTTAATATTAGAAAAGGAGAGGTTTTTGGACTTGCTGGTGAAAGCGGTAGTGGAAAAACAACTACTGGAAGACTTATCCTTAGACTAACTGAACCCACTGAAGGGAAAATATTTTTTAATAATACTGATATCTCCTCATTAAGCCCTACTGAAATGAGGGATTTTAGAAAAAGAATGCAAATAATTTTTCAGGATCCATATGCCTCTTTAAATCCGAGAATGAAAATTGGGGATTCAATAGGTCACTCACTTCTTATTCATAAAATTTGTGATGAAGATGAAAAAAGAAAAAAAGTTTTGAATATCATGGAAAATGTTGGGTTAACTCCAACTAATGTTCTTTATGGAAAATATCCACACCAATTAAGTGGTGGGCAAAGACAAAGGGCTGTTATTGCGAGGGCATTGATATTACAACCTGACTTGATAGTTGCAGATGAACCAATTGCAATGACCGATGTCTCAGTAAGGGCAACGCTTTTAAAGCTGATGATAGATTTAAAGCATGAATTTAATTTAACATATCTTTTTATAACACATGATTTAGCAACAACCAAATATATTTGTGATAGGATAGCAATTATGTATTTGGGAAAAATATTCGAGACTGGAAATATATATGATGTTTATTCAAACCCTAAACATCCCTATACAGAAGCTCTTCTTTCCGCTGTTCCAATCCCAGATCCCAAAGCAAGAAGGAAGCACCTAATACCCAGGGGTGAGATTCCAAGTCCTATTAATCCACCACCGGGATGTAGATTTCATCCAAGATGTCCTCATACTATGGATATCTGTAGTAAAGAGGAACCAAAACTTATTGATTTTGGGAATAATCATCTCGTTGCCTGTCATTTAAAATAACCATTAATTTTTAGGTTCTTATTACATACATTTATCAATTTTAATTTCTATCATATTATTTTCAAATTCAATAAATATTACATACTAAGCACTCGGTAGAAACAGAAACTATGATAAGACAGAGAAAGCTTATTACTCACATGTGTTTGGCATTGGTAGACCGGCTTGTAAATAATTTCTATTTTAAATCTATCTAACTAAAGCATTAGCAATCATATCTAATAAATGAAAATCAGTTTGACTTTTCAATGCATAATATATTAAAGGCTATGTGATAGAATTACAACAATGAAACAATTCTTTTAAAAAAGTTATTTCAAATGCAAGTTATACTTTTTGTTTTAATAATTGGTATATTAGTTTTCCTGATAATTAAGAAGGTGAGCCTTCAGTTTGTATTCATTTTAGGCTCGTTTCTCTTTGTTATCTTCTTTGAGAAAAATTTTTTACTTTTTTTTAATTTAATTTTATCTACGTTAAAAGACAGTAAGACGTGGCAGTTAATTGGTGCTGTCTTATTGATGTTATTATTTAATGACATCCTAAGAAAAACAGAAAGGTTACAACTTCTTATAGCTTCTATTAAAGAATTGCTAAAATCTATTAAACTTATTGTAGCTTTCATACCAGCACTTGTGGGTTTTCTTCCAATGTTGGGCGGTGCAATGATATCTGCTCCATTAGTAGATGAAGTTCTTAATGATTACAATGTAACCAATGAGAAGAAAACACTAATAAATTATTGGTATAGACATATATGGGAGTATATTTTACCTCTTTACCCAGGAATAATTCTGGCAAGTGGACTTCTAAATATTGATCTCTCAGAACTAATATTGCATCAGATTCCAATAACTTTACTTGCAATGACTACAGGAGTTTTATTTTTATTTGATTTAAAAGACAAAAACCCAGAAAAAATCTCTGAATATTCAAAGCATATTTCTAAAAAGCCAAAGAATTTTGATTACAAGCTAAAAAAGAAAATTCTTTCTAAAAAACCTAAAAATCATTATAAAAAGTTAAAAAAAGAGACAATTTTCAATCTATTAATTGGGCTATTACCAATATTAGCAGTTATTGTTGCTGTTGTTGTTTTCAAGATTAACATCATAATAGTTCTGACAATTGTTATCACTATTTTATTAATCACATTTAAAAAATATATTCCAGAAATTTACAAGGATTTTGATTTTAAGAAATATCTGTCTATGTTCTTTATGGTATTCGGATTAATGCTCTTTAAAGATTCATTTATTTATAGTGGTGCTGTCAACATTCTTCCCGAATATTTGATCTCAATTAATGTCCCAAATATAATTATAATCGCTGTAATTCCCCTGATTGCAGGATTGATGACTGGTGTTACACATGCTGAAGTTGGAATCTCTTTTCCAATTATTATGCCATTTCTTGTAAATCAAAGTGGGATTAATATAGGTAATGTTGTTTTCGCTTTTGTTGCAGGATTTGCAGGAGTGTTGTTATCACCTGTTCATGTCTGTTTGGCTATCACCAAGGATTATTTCAACGCTGATTCAAAAAAGCTATATAAATTGCTTGTTCCAGCAGTTTTAATAATGCTTGCAGGAGCATTTGCACTATATTTCTTATATCAGTGAGCTACTCCTCCCTGTATTATTCTTTATATAATAGATTTTGTTAGATGTATTTCTTAAGTTTTGCAAGAAGTTTTAATGAAAAATTTATTTGTTACTGTTAAAAAATCAGACCCTTTTGGGAAATTTCTAGGAAGTTGGAATGGTAAAGTCATAAAAAGTAACAATGATCTCACAGTCATAGAATCCATATATAGATATAAGAATTTGGACTTGGAATATTTAATTCTTAAGATTGGTGATATTTTTACTGAATATTATTTTAAAAATAAATGGTTCAACATTTTTGAGATAAGGGGTGGTAAGGATAATCACTTGAAAGGATGGTATTGTAATATAACTGAACCTCCAAAAATATCTGATAATGAAATTATATGGACTGATTTATTGTTGGATATCTTTATAAGTCCTGAAGGAAAAATTACAATTACCGATGAGGATGAGTTCGAGAGATTAAATTTAAAAGAGAAAGATAAAGATTCCTGGAAAAACTCTATTAAAGCAAAAGATGAAATCATTAGAATGTTTAAATTGAAAAAAGAACCTTTTGATAAAAAATAAACTTTAATAAATCTTTTAAAATTAATAAAAACTTTAATACAGTTTCTCAAATTATTAAATTTTTGTTTAGACTTAAATTAATTAAATAAAATACAAATAGATGGGTATAGAAAATGAAGATCAGGGTAATGAAAGAAGAAGATTATGAGGGACTTATTGAACTCTGGGAGAGATCGGGATTAGACTACAAGCCAGATGGAAGAGATTCCAGAGAACGTATATTGAAAGAATTAAAAGCTAATCCAGACCTTTTTCTTGTTACAGAAGATAACGGAAAGATAGTGGGTTCAGTTTTAGCTACATATGATGGAAGAAAAGGTTGGCTAAATAGAATTGCAGTAGACCCTGAGTTTCAAGGAAAAGGTTTGGCAAAAAAATTGTGTCTTAAGGCAGAAAATGTTCTTCGTAGAAAAGGGTGTGTGGTTTTTGCTATGCAAATTCATGATAGTAATAAGAGATCTAAAAATATGGCAAAAAGCCTGGGTTATGAAGAGAGAAAAGACATAATATATTTTCGTAAAAAAGATAATGAGAATGTTTAATAAAAAATTAAAAAACTTTAAGTCTAATAATCTTGGAATTTTCCTCTTGTCTGTTTCAACATTAGCTCTTCAAGCTCTTTTTACCAGGTTGTTTTCGATATCTTTGTGGTATCATTTTGCTTTCATGATAGTAAGTATTGCATTGCTTGGGTTTGGGGCAAGTGGTACTTATCTCTCAATATTTATTAGTAATAATTCTAATAATGAAAAACAAACAAACACCATATTTTTAAAAAATAATACTGTTAGTAAAGATCTAAAAAATGAAAAAAGAATATCATTAAAGAGCAAGTACAATCTTTCGCTTTTCTCTTTTCTATTTTCCTTAACTACAATTTTGGGTTATTTAATATTCAATCTTGTTCCTTTTGACTCATATAGGATAGCCTGGGAGAAAATACAATTCTTATATCTTTTTATCTGGTATTTAGGATTAACTGCTCCCTTTTTCTTTTCTGGAGTTTGCTTGGGAATTTTGCTTTCTTTGAAATCAGAAAAAGTACATGAAGTTTACTTTTACAATCTTATTGGATCTTCAATTGGAAGTTTCTTTATAGTTCTAACAATTCCTTTTTTTGGAGGGGAGAAACTTGTGTTAATTATAGCTGGACTTGGAATTATTACCTCTATCTTATTTTTACCAAAACATAGAACAAAATTTAAAAAATATAAGTTGGTGGAGTTCATTTCATTTTTTTTAATTATAATATTAATTATCTTTACTCCAAATTTTTTCCAGATAAGAATGGCTCCTCAAAAAACATTGAGCCAGTTGAAACAATATTCTGGTTCAAAAATCATTCTAACCAGGTGGAATGCTTTTTCAAAAGTTGATGTTATAGAAAGTGATAAGATACATAGTGCACCAGGTTTAAGTTTAAAATATCCAATTACTATCCCAAAACAAATAGGGGTTACTACAGATGGAAATGACATTTCCCCTATAACTTTCTATGATGAGACTAAAAATACAACTGATTTTCTCAATTATCTACCTTCATATATTGCTTACATGCTTAAACCAGATTCAAAGGTAGTTCTATTAAATCCAAACGGTAATTTGGACATTCTATCTGCACTTCAACATAACTGCAAAGAGATAGTAGTTGTTGAAGAAAATCCAATTTTAACTAATCTCCTTAAAGAAGATTTTAAGGATTTCTGTGGAAATATCTTGGATTTGCCAAATTTAAAAGTTATAAATGAGAAAGGCCGAAATTTCATTTCAGCCTCAAAACATAAATTTGATTTGGTATTTTTATGTCTGGATGATAGCTACAAAGCTATTACAGCTGGAACATATAGTCTTGGAGAAAATTATAAATATACAGTTGAAGCAATAAAGCAGTATTATAATCATTTAGAGAATGATGGAATTTTATGCATTTCAAGGTGGCTTCAACTTCCTCCAAGTGAAAGTCTAAAAATATTCTCTACAATTTTATATAGTTTAGATGAGCTTGAAATAAAAAATCCTAATGAAAGAATAGTTGCAATTAGAACATTTTCAACATCTTTTATCATGGTTAAAAATGGAAAATTCTCAGGAGATGAAAAAGATAAAATAAGAGATTTCTGCGATAAGATGGGTTTTGACTTAATATATTATGACAATATTAGGCTTGATGAGGTAAATAAAAATATAAAAAAATGAAGCATTTTCCAAGATAGCCAGTGCAAGTAGAGAGGACTTCATTTCAGAGTATGAATTTGATATCAGGCCAACAACAGATAATAGACCATTTTTCTTTCATTTCTTTGAAGCAAGTCATCTACCTAAAATATTAGCTTTTTATGGAAAAACATGGTTACCTTTTGGCGGTAGTGGTTACTTAATTCTATTTGTCATTTTAATATTTGCCGTTCTACTCTCCATAATACTTATCATCATACCCTTGATAATTAGAAGTAAAAGATTTAAGTCTTCAAGAAAATCTAAATTTAAACCATCCAAGCGGATTATTTCTAGACAGAATATATTTAGATGGATTATATTTATATACTTCTTCTCAATAGGTATTGGTTATTTATTCATTGAGATTTCACTTATGCAGAAATTTATACTATATTTAGGTCATCCAATTTACTCCATATCCACGGTATTATTCTCAATCTTGTTTTTTTCAGGTCTTGGCAGCTTGTATCTTGGTAAAAATACAAAATATTTTTCTGTAAAAATTGGTGTTTTACTTATTCTCATTCTGCTTTTACTTTTTTTATCACTAATATTATTAAAAAACGTGATGATTTATTCCTTTTATGTTAGATTATTATCATGTCTTCTCATCTTAGCACCAATTGGATTTCTAATGGGTGCTCCATTTCCGATGGGCATTAGATTTACAAGTGAGATTTCATCTGAACTGATACCTTGGGCTTGGTCTATAAATGGATTTGCTTCTGTTATAAGCTCAATTCTTGCTACAATATTTGCAATTTCCTGGGGATTTAATTCAGTCTTAATTATGTCCTTTTTCGCATACTTGTTGGCCCTGATATCTTTTATAATTTTGAAGCTCTATTTGAAATAAATGGTTTTGCAAATTAGAGATTTTATAATCATAAAAAATTAATATTTTAATGAATAAGTATTTGTGAAGATGTATAAAACTTTTGGTAGAATATTAAAATTTGTAATAACAAATATCACAGACCCGTTTGTAATAATTTAAAATTTCTTGGCCTACTAATTAATTCTATACATTCATTAGATTACTAACTATGTTTTTTGAGTAAATTGATTTATGTTTTAACAATAGTAGTTTAATAAGACGAAAACCTTTTTGTTATTTTATCTATACCATTTTTTAAATACCACAGTGTGGGCAATTTTCGACTTCATGAATTGGAAAATTTTGTTCAATGATATTATTATCGTATGAAAAGAATCCTATTGCTCCACATTTACATGCATACCAGCCATTTTTAAATTGAGAGAAATTCTCTCCATTTACTGTCAGATTAATAGATTCAACACCTGTTTTCCATCGAATATTTGTAATAAGATTCTTGCAATTTGTTGAGCGTAATTTGATAACATAATCCCTAAAGTGTTGGCAGTGGCGCATTAGAAGCACAGCTATGGTTATTTCTTTAGGAAATGATATATCCATAGCGTTAGCGCAAATAGCAACCAAATTACGAGGTAAGTCAAAACCAATTATTTTCAAAGCAGACCCAAGTACTTTTGGATTAACTTCAATAGCATAAACCATTTTAACCCTCATAGCTATCTGTAATGATAGTCGCAAATCTCCAGCACCAATATCCAAAACAACATCTTCTTTTTTTATATTCTTTAAAACCTTCTTGTATATCTCATCATCATAAGGACTGAACCATCCTTCCCAGTCTTTCAATCCGTGAAGTTTTGAAAAGGATTTAAACCCTTTCTGAAATTGTGAACGCCTCTTTTCTGTACCAATCGTTATGCGACTTATTACTTCATTAATCATCTTACCCCAGATTAAAGTCTGCTTCTAACACAAAATAAACATATTAATTAATGTCTTCATAATTTTTTCTTATTCTATATCTAATCTATTTCCATGCTATTTAAATGAATTTATTGTAAAAAATCTATTCCATCATTGCTGGAAGAGATCGGCTAGCTATTATATCAACGTCAGTTCCAGCTGCATTTGATAACACAACCTGATGTATTTCCACTGGTGCATCTAATTCTATTTTGCACAACTTATCTAAAACTTTAAAAATCTTATTCTTTGGGATTGCTTCTGTGGATCGCACCGGAACTAAAGGATGAAGTCCTTTTACAACTCTGACAGTTGTAACAATCATTCGTTTTGGATCAACAATCTCTATCTCTGCGTAATTAATGCCTTTCTTGCATTTATTACCGTCAACCTCAAGAACAGTTTCATCATCATATGTCACATTCATTTCACAACCCACAGGACAATCTATACAAATCAATTTAGTTTTTTCTTTTACCACGTCTTTCCTCCTTATCGTTCTTCCACTTTAATTAAAAGTTCTCTACCCCCAACAGCCTTTTTATGAACTTCTGGTGATAATATTACCTTGATCATCTCACTAGGTCGAACATATTTTTCTACTTGTTGTTTAATCAATTTTCCATCAACTTCTACTTTAACCCAAACACGATCTTCCACTGGCCATTTAACTCTGAGTTGCAACTCTTGTGGCTCCTTCTCTAAGTTTTGAGGATCAAGAAATTGAGGTAAAACATGATGTACGTTATTTCCAGCGATAACTCTCAATTTACGCTCTGATTCTTTTTTATGTTGGATAGCATATTTTCCAGAGTGTTGTCCGGCTACAAAACCAGCTTTAGTTACCCAATCAACCACATCGTATACATGGACAACATTTCCCGCAGCGAAGATTCCTGGTACATTAGTTTGCATTGTATCATCTACATATGGACCACCTGTTAGAGGGTCTAGCTCTACTCCCGCCTTCTTAGAAAGCTCATTCTCAGGTATAAGACCAACTGATAGTAGAAGAGTATCACAAGGAATAGTATCTTCAGTTCCAGGGATAGGTTTCCAATTCTCATCTACCTGAGCAGAGACAACTGCCTCTACTCGATCACGTCCCTTTATATCAATGACAGTATGTTTAAGTTGGAGAGGAATATCATAGTCTAACAAACACTGTACATAATTACGCTTTAAGCCACTAATGTAAGGTAATATCTCTATCATACGCTCTACTTTAGCTCCCTCAAAAGTTAATCGACGAGCCATTATCATTCCAATATCACCAGATCCCAAGATTACAAAGCGCTCACCAGGCATATAACCCTCAATATTAACCAATCTTTGAGCAGTACCAGCAGTATATATACCTGCTGGACGGTATCCTGGTATGGCTAGTGCTCCGCTTGGTCGCTCTCGACAACCCATAGTTAGAACAACTGCACCGGTATTGAGCTTAATCATGCCATCTCTTTTATTGAAAGCATAGATCTCCCTTCTTGGAGTAAGGTCCAAGACCATAGTATCTAAAATATCCTTTACACCAGCATCTTTAGCCTGAACAATGAATCGATTAGCATATTCAGGACCCGTTAGATCCTCTTCAAAAATTTCAATTCCAAAACCATTATGGATACATTGCAAAAGAATACCACCTAATTCAGTATCACGTTCTATAATTATCACATCTTGAGCACCAGCTTTTTTAGCAGCAATTGCTGCTGCCAATCCCGCTGGGCCACTCCCAATTACTGCTACATCACAATATTTCTCAATCATTTAAAACTCTCCTTTCGGAATCTCTTTTGTTGGTCTTGTAAGGAAATATGAACCTTTACTTTCTTTAATAACATCTGTGGGTGGAATACCAAGTTCGCGAGATAGGATTTCGATTACCCTCGGTGTGTCAAAAGAGCCCTGACATCTACCTGTTCCAAGCCAAGTACGTCTCTTGATGGCATCATATGTGTGAGCAGGTATAGGAGCATGGATCTCAGCCACAATTTCTCCTTCAGTTACTGTCTCACATCGGCAGACAATTCGACCATAGAGGGGATTTTTCTCAATCAACCTACCCTGCTCCTCCAGGGAAAGTTCGCTGAAATCAGGTCTGCTCTTACGAATCGGGTTCCAATTATTCTTCTCCCTTAGCTCTAATCCCTGCTCCTGTACTAGATTCACTACATACTCAGTAATAGCTGCAGAGGAGGCCATCCCTGGTGACTCAATTCCTGCGAGGTTGATGAATCCCCAATACTTTGGTGGAGCTTCGATGATAAAATCGTGGAGAAAACCCCCAGCTCGCAAACCAGCGAAGGTTCTGATCACATCTGTCAACTCTAGTTTAGGTACCAATCTCTTGGCTCCTTTGTACAGTTCTTCCAGCCCCTCAGGAGTAACAGAAGTGTTTTCTTTATCCTTGATCTCTTTTGCTGTCGGACCTAGAATCATGTTACCATGGATAGTAATTGTTACCAGGACGCCCTTGGTGACAGGGGTGGGGCAAGGAAAGAGGACAGTCTTCACCTGTAGTTTTTTAGCTTTGTCAAACACGTAATATTCCCCTTTTCGGGCTCTGACATAGAAGTCATACTTGATGCCAAGCTTCTCCATCAACTCATCGCAATAGAGACCAGCTGAAGCGATGGTAACATCTGCTAGGAATGTGCCACGGTTTGTAACTACCCCACTGACCTTTTTCTTATGTAGTGAGAAAGGCTCTAAAACAAAATCCAGGGCTTTTGTTTCTAATAAAAGCTTCGTTCCATTCATCACCGCATTTTCGGCAGCAGCAACAGTAAGCATAAAGGGGTCTCCAATTCCACCTGTTGGAGCATAAAGGGCACCTTTAACATTTGGATTGATATATGGTTCACGGTGGCGCATCTCCTCACCAGAAATTATCTCCAACCCAGGCACTCCCTTTTTGCGTCCATTCTCCATAAGTTTTTCCAGTGTTTTTATATCCTCATTAGTGAGAGCAACTACATAAGTACCACACATTTTATATGCTACATCAAGTTCTTCGCACATTTGGTAGAACATACGATTACCTTTTACAACCAACTTACCTCTCAATGTACCAAATGGAGAGTCAAAACCAGCATGGATAATAGCCGTATTTGCCTTGCTGGTACCCGTACCAACATCTGGCTCTTTATCAATAAGGAGTATGTCGAGGTCGTATTTAGAGAGCCAGCGTGCAATTATAGATCCAATCAACCCAGCTCCAATGATAATTACATTATATTTGCCCTTTACTTCTTTATATTTCTCCTTTATTTTATTCAAATCCTATCCTCCTGAATAAGCTACAGACCTGTAGGTCTGAGCTCCTCTTTTTATGCCTAAACATTATCAGATTGTAATTTTAACCCTATATTTTTGTACATTAAAGTTATTCTATATAAGTTCTAATAGTCAGTTGGGAAGGGAAATTTTTTATTAAATACTTCCCTTCCCAAAGCTTGTGATTAGTTATATAGTAATCTGTTTAACTGCTTTTTTCCACCCAATCACGTGTGCGGGCAATAGCCTTCTTCCAACCACTGTGACCCTTTTCACGCTGTTCATCAGTCGATTGAGGTTTGAATGCTTTGTCTATACCCCAGTTAGCTTTCAGATCCTCCAGGCTATCCCAGAGACCAGTTGCTAAACCAGCCATATAAGCTGCACCAAGAGCAGTAGTCTCTTCTACTGTTGGTCGCACAACCTCTACACCTAGAATATCGGATTGAAGTTGCATTAGGTAGTTATTCTTCACAGCACCACCATCTACCTTGAGTGTCTTTAGTATAACCCCTGAGTCTTTCTCCATAGCTTCCAAAACATCTTTTGTTTGATAGCATATGCTTTCCAAAGTAGCGTGTACTAGGTTCTCTCTCGTTACATAACGAGTAAGACCAACTATAACACCACGAGCGTACATATCCCAATAAGGTGCAAAGAGTCCAGAAAAAGCTGGTACGAAGTAAATACCACCAGAATCACCAACCTTTTTAGCAATTTCTTCTGTTTCAGCTGCACTCTTGATGATCTTCAAGTTGTCCCTTAGCCACTGTATTGCTGCTCCGGTAATTGCAATGGAACCCTCCAGCGCATAGATAGCTTTACCCTCCTCAGTTCCATAAGCCACGGTTGTTAGAAGTCCACTTGGAGATGGGACTATCTTTTCACCTGTATTTAACAACATAAAACAACCAGTGCCATAGGTATTCTTAGCTTCACCAACACTTAGGCTTGTCTGACCAACTAGTGCTCCCTGCTGATCTCCTAGATCTCCACAGACTGGGATTTCTCCACCAAATGGACCATCCTTAGGTGTAAATCCATATAACTTCTTATCGCTGGATGGTCTAATCTTAGGTAACATTTGACGGGGGATTCTCAATACATTAAGAATCTCATCATCCCAATTCAGTGTCTCCAGGTTCATTAGCAATGTGCGAGATGCATTTGTGTAATCAGTGACATGAGCACCACCATTGGGACCACCAGTCAGCCACCATATCTCCCATGTATCTATGTTACCGAAGATAGCTTCTCCATTCTCTGCCTTCTCCCTTACACCAGGTACGTTGTCTAAAATCCATGTAATTTTTGGACCTGAGAAGTAAGTAACTACTGGTAAACCTGTTTTTTTCTTTATCATTGGTTCATGACCGGCATCAACAACCTTTTGGCAGATATCTGTTGTTCTTGTACATTGCCAGACTATTGCATTGTAGTACGGTTTTCCGGTTTTTGGATCCCATACAATTGTGGTTTCTCTCTGATTAGTAACTCCTATGCCTGCGATTTCCTCTGGGCTAATATTACCTTTCTTCATTGTAGCTTTGATTACTTTCTGTGTCTTCTCCCAGATTTCCATAGGATCATGTTCCACCCAGCCAGGTTTGGGGTAGATCTGTTCGTGCTCTTCATAAACCGCCGCTACTACTTCACCACCCTTATTAAAAACCATGCATCGGGTACCTGTGGTCCCTTGATCAACCGCTGCTGCATACTTTTTCTCCGTCATTTTCTCTCCTTTTTTTATTATTTTTAAATTAGATTTTATCTAGCTTAGATATGCAAACTTTCTCTTCCTATCACCTCCTTCTAGGCTTCCTACCCCAAATTGAAGTGATCTAATAGCTTCACCCAACTTGGGATGGTATGAGCTTATTTAGATTTGTGTCTGGACTCAATGGTCTCCAGCAACGTTTTTAGTATGAGATAAGATGAAGTTGCCCCCGGATCCTGGTGGCCAATGCTACGCTCTCCCACATAACTAGCACGGCCCTTCTTGGCCAACATGGGAATGGTATCTTTCATGCCTTTGTAGGCAGCGTCCGTCATGCAATGAAGCGCTTTTATGACATCCTTATTATTAGCCAATGTTTTACTAAGCACCTCCACAGCAGGGTGGATGGCATCAACCATAGTTTTGTCACCCAAGTTAGTTCTTCCTATTCTCACTACTCCCTTTAAGCCAGAGTTAAGAAGGTCAATTAGGTCATTGGCTGAGAGCTTTATCTTGTCTGCAACAGCCTTCCCGGCGTCCCTATAGAAGGTGCCATAGAGAGGACCTCCTGCGCCCCCCACACTGGTTATAAGGGTCATCCCTACTGTTTTGAGTATGGTGCCTATGTCATTATCCTCTACCTGTGGTAATTTACTCATTACTTTCTTGAAGCCACGATTCATGTTAATGCCATGATCAGCATCCCCAATTGGCGAGTCCAAGTCAGTAAGATACTGTCCGTTCTCCTTAAGTACTACAGCAGTAGTTTTAAGCCACTCGATGATGTCCCCCTTGGTTATGGTCATTTCATTCTTCGACAAAGTACTTCTCCATTTCCTTGATTTCTATGTTTTACTTCTTTTTTGATTTTTGGGAAGACCTATATAAAATTACATTCCCCAACGCAGTCCCGCTGTCTTGACAGGAGCATTCCACAAATCATTCCTCGCATCGTCCCTCTAGAGAAATGGAATTAAGAAACCCTGCATGTCAAGCGAAGTGATGTAAGGGCCAATGAGATTGCGAATGATTTTAAGACCTCTCTTCTCACAAATCTCGTGCAGTTTACGATAGACAATGGGAAGCTCTATGCTTGCAGTTCCACCCATACTGTTAACAAAAGCGAGTACCTTATCGCCATGCTTAAGTGTGGGGTCTTCCAGTTCTATATCTACCCACTCTCTCTTACCCTCGTCCCACTCGCGAATGGTTCGCTTATAGAATATGTCTTCAATAATCGAGAGAGCTAGCAACTCGGTGATTTCATCGGCAGTTTTGAGTTTCATACGCTTCCGGCCTGGCTCACCATGGATGCCAATACCAATTTCCATCTCGTCCTCACCAAGCTCGAATGTGGGTTTACCCGCTGAGGGAACAGTGCAAGAGGTGAGAGCCACCCCCATGCTGCGTCCATTGATGTTGACCTTGCGGCATAGGTTAGCTAACTTCTCCAAGTCGTATCCTCTCTCCGCCGCAGCACCACAAATTTTTTCTGCTAGTACTGTAGTACCCACACCACGCCTTCCCTGAGTATACAAGCTGTCTTTAACAGCCACATCATCATCAATCAAGATATTGAGCACTCTGATTCCTTCCTCACGAGCCATATCAGCCGCCATATCAAAGTTCATAACATCGCCACTGTAGTTCTTGACAATAAACAGTACTCCCTCCCCACTGTTAACTATTTTAGCTGCCTCCAGCATCTGATCCGGAGTGGGTGAGGTGAAGACCTCACCAGGGCAAGCAGCATCCAGCATGCCAAATCCTACAAAGCCCCCGTGCATAGGCTCATGGCCACTACCACCACCAGAGACTATAGCCACCTTACCCTTGACTGGGGCATCAGTACGATAGATAAAATTAGGGTCAAAGTGAACCTTAACGATGTCCGGGTAAGCCAAAGCGATGCCTTCCAGTTGTTCTTTAACAACATATTCAGGATTGTTTATTAATTTCTTCATTTCTCCCATGGTGAGCCAGTTTTATAAACCCCTGAACTGGCTCACCATATTTGTTTATATATTAAGCCTTCTTCTAGACTTTCTTCTTTCTTATCATTCCTTTGCTAAAGTGCAGGCCAAAGTAACGAATAGAATAAAGCGCCTAATATACCACCAATGATTGGACCTACTACTGGAATCCAGGAATAACCCCAATCCGATTTACCCTTACCTGCAATGGGTAGTATAGCATGTGCAATACGTGGACCTAAGTCT
>JABUBK010000100.1_pt1 | contig 16476 bp, 20 predicted proteins | sample 7332671 | NCBI WGS metagenome assembly JABUBK01 (sample SAMN07256342, study PRJNA390944) | subsurface metagenome | isolation source: Methane hydrate marine sediment | place: Pacific Ocean: Eastern North Pacific, ODP site 1244 | collected 2002
CGGATAGTTATAAAGGACCTACAAAGAGAGGAGTAAGATTTTATCTCTTTGATGATAACTGGACTGAGTTTAAGAAGCTCATTGATAAGGTAGATAAGGCTTATGAGGAGATAACCTGAGTCGACCCCCGGAGCATGCCCCAGGTGAGACTTGGAGATATAAGATAAACTTGACTCACAAGATATAGTATATTTTTAGAACTCCGGGGGGATTGATTAAAGTAGAGAGTATGGGTTGGGGAGGAGGTGAGAAGGAAAAAGAGTGGAAGACAACAAGTATTACATGACCTCACAACCACGATACAGCTTAGAAAATGGCGCTTTATTGGAAAGTTGGGGTGGTATGATCCTTGAGCTAAGAAGGTGGATGAGGATAAGGTCTCAAGTTAGTAAGCAAGAGAGTCAAAATTTCCAATTCTGTGAAGAAGCTACTATTGAACTTCGCCATCGTCTCGTCCGAGGAACTGGATTAGATTAGGCGGCACTAAAGGAGGCAAGGATGCGTGAGATGGTTGAGTACATTGTCAAGCAGATAGTGGATAGCCCAGAGCAAGTAAAGGTTCAGGAGATAAAAGGAGAGAAAGTTACTCTCCTCGAGATCTCTGTTGCCAAAGAGGATATGGGTCAGGTGATAGGCAAAGGAGGCAGAATAGCCAATGCCCTCAGAATACTGGTAGGAGCGGCTGCAGCGAAGTTGAAAAAGAGAGTTATGGTGGAAATCCTGGAAGAATAGACCTAGAGATGCGGGTGGACATCCCTACTTTGTTTCCTTCTATGTTCAAGGTCTCTTTGATGAGAGTATGATTAAAACAGCTCAAAATAGAGGATCCTGGAGCTTCCCGGTTCCGGAAAGGAGAGAGGTAACGTCAAGCAAATGGGGATTCTGTGTTCATTGACAAGGAAAAAAGCCTTCACAGAGGCTCATACAGGCACTTTCTCAGGGGTAGGCAACCTATTGACCTGGGTAAAATTAAGTTCTTTGTATCAAAGGATTTTTATTAAGCCAGTTCTACGATACAGCTATTTTGGGGGTTCCCTGAAGAAGTAGGCTAAATAAACTACATTGTCCAAGAGAGTTTAGGATAAATATTCCTTAAATGGTGTCCCTGGTATCAGGAGTGGGTTTTATTGTTTGAGCAGCCGTGGTCCGGTATAAAAATATGGGTAAGACTCTCCACTTTATCCTGGGATCGTTAAGGCTATGTGGGGAAAGAGCACCACAAAAACAAAGTAATGAGACAGATATTCAATAAAAGGCAGTTAATTGTTATCTGGTTAGTAGCCATAGTTATTTGTTTCTTTATAGCTCAAAGTTCAATAATGGTCGGAGATCAAGTTAAGGCAATTTTAGGTTTAGGAAAAGGAGCCCCAAACTGGATAATCTATTTTGATCCTTACCGTGCGGTTAATTGGCTCAGACTAACACTAATACCTATTATCATCGGTACGTTATTGGTTATTACTTTTAGTGAGAGATAATTACTAAGAAAGAAAATAGAAGATAAATATCAAGACAGGAGTGTGATAAATGAGTAAACCTAAGACTGAGAGGAACGCACTTTTACTGGAGCTAAACAAAAAAGGTTATAGCTTCCAGCAGATTTTTGAGGAGTTACAAAAGAGGGGATTTAGTGGATTGAAAGACCCTAAGAGTGTGGGAATGCAACTTAGCAGGTTAAAGCGAAGTGTCTCCACGTCTCCACGTCAACTTGTAGGTAAGGTTATAGCTCCACGGCGACGTGTAAGCAAAGGTACATTGCCACAGCGACAGGTAGCCAAAGAAACGGCGACACGTCAACCCGTCCCTATGGAGACAGAGAAAATGGCTTTCTGGCTGGACAGGGATATAAAAGAGAAGCTGAAGATATTAGCTGTCAAAGAGAGAAGGACAGCGTCCGATATTGTCAGAGAGCTCTTGAGGCAGTATCTAAAAAATAAGTGAAAGAGGGGGAAAATGAGGATAAAAAAAGACCTTGTTAGAAAGGTTCTTGAGAAATTGTATGAGGATTATTTCCCTGAAGCTTGTCCAGTTGAATTAAGCGGTGTAGAGGCTGTTATTGTTTATCTTAAGGAGAAAGGTTTAGTTAAAGTGAGTACTTACAGGAGATGTAAAATAACCGCTGAAGGTATAGATAAGGTAGAAGGTGGAAGCTTAATATAATCTGCTACACTCGCGAGGAGATAACCTGAGCCGACCCCCGGAGCATGCCCCAGGTGAGACTTGAAGATATTAGATAAACTTGACACGCAGGATATAACATATTTTCAAAACTTCAGGGGAACAGACTGAAGGGAGACCATAGGAGAGGAGGTGAAAACCATGACGAGGATCGAAGATTCTATAGACATAAATGTCGCTCCTGAGAAAGTGAGTCAGTATCTGTGGAATGCAAGTAATCTACCCAATCATCTTCCCATATCCGACATAGAAATGCTGGAGGAAAGCAAGGAGGTTGTGAAATTCCGCCATAAAATCACAGCCGCAGGAAGAAAAATGAATGTGGTTTGTGAGATGAGGCAACCTGAGCTGAACAGGAGAATAGCATTCAAGACAGTGGAAGGCATGAGAGTCGAGGGAACCTGGCTACTTGAGCCAACGAAAAAGGGCACCAAACTGACGGCTGTCATAGAATACACACCACCCGGATGGATATTTGGACCAATCCTAGACAAGTTGAGGATTAAAAAAGAGATGGGGAGGATGTACACAGAAAGCCTCCAGAAATTGAAGAAGGCCCTGGAATGGAAGATAGCTCGTAGTCTGAAGGGATAGGATACGCCAACTGAGATTTGAGCTTAGACACACAATCAGGCTAGATCAGGATTTATGCCGATTGACAGAAAAAAGACGCACATAGAGGCTCATACAGGCACTTTGTCAAGGCAAGGCGACCTATATGACTTACAGGAATTATTCTAATCCGGCTCAGTCCACTCCCACTGGTTTTCAAATGGATTGTAGTCTAGCTCTGAATTTGGATCAGTATACTGCCAGTAATTGTCGAAAGAATTGTATTGCAGGGTATCATCGGGTTGAGCGTATTCCCATTGGTTTTGAAAGGAATTGTATCGCAAGTTTTCATCTGGCTCGGTATATTCCCATTCATTTTGAAAGGAATTGTATTTGAGTTTTTCATCGGGTTTGGTGTATTCCCATTGGTTCTCAAACGAATTGTATTGTAATTGTTCATCAGGCTGAACATATTCCCAAGTGTCAGTAAAGGGGTTATACTTGAGTTGTTCGTCAGCGTTGATTGACGAGAACGACATCAACAGGAATAGAGAAACAAGAATAAATGTGAAGGCTACTTTCTTCATTTTCTTCACCTCCTCTCTTGCAAAAAGCAACTCTACTATAGCATATATCAACAAACTTGTCAAGTTTTTACGCTCATTGACAGGAAAAAACGCTTTCATAGAGGGGTCAAATCGGTGCTTTGTTGACTGGGCTTAACTTATTGACCTTGCTAAAATTAAAGCTCCTCTATGAAGAGAATTGCATCAAGCCAGTTGTGGGATGGAGAGATTTTTGAGGTTGTTGGTGGTAAGATAGAGGAATAAAAATGAAAAGACAAGAGGCTAACCCCTTGTCTTTTCATGAATGCACCCTAAAAGCACACACTGATTGACAGTGTATATCATTATACTACAAATAATTTATTTGTCAAGGGACAATTTCAATTTTTGAAAAAGCGAGGTGGTGCGGAAGGTGGGGGAGTTGAACCCCAGTGGGTTTTACACCACTTCTACTGACTGTCAATCAGTGTGCACCCCGGGTGCACCCACCTTCCTAGCACATTGATTGACAGTTATATATTACTAAATATTTAGGTCGTTGTCAAGCCATCTTCGTTTTTACGGTTAAAATAACAGTTGCTCGAGCAGTAGGATAAATAAGCTATATTGCTTGAGAGAATTTAGGATAAATACTTCTTGTTAAATGTAATTTCGCAAAAGAGACTAAAGCGAAATAGCGTTAGGACAAGCTAGGTAAGCTGTTAAATGAAAATAAGAATTGATCTACTCAAGATAATGAGAAAAATCAGACATAAAGGAAGAAGAGAACAAGTCTTTATTGGCAAAAGAACTTATGAGCGTCAAAGAGACAAAAAGAAATGGGAAGGACCCCCTACCAAGCCAAGTGTGGAATAGAGGGGGCTATGGGGCAAAATAACGCCACAGAGGGGGTAAAAAGAAGGGTGGCCCACGAGATGAACCATCATACGCTGAAGGCAAAATGAGACGCTGCCCCCCGCATAAACAAAGAAGAAAAACGGCGAAATTGAGATACCTGAGCCCTGGTATCAGAATAGAATTTGATTTTCCTGTTCTATTGCAGAAAAATATCCATATGTATATAGCCAGCTTTTATATACTTGTGAGCCTGTTAACACGAGACTTATACCTAAGAAAATTTTGGACAAGACCTCAACACCAAGTAGAGAAATTATAGCTGTCGTTATACACAATAGAATTGCTGGAAAATGGACTAAAGCTAACCGGTGGATGAGTTCGTAATGTTTTGCGAAGGAAAGTCCTGCGGTTAGAAAGGTAAGGTGAATTAGAAGAGCAGTTAGTAAGTATATACTGTTAGTAACCATCTAATCATTTAGATCGCTTTTTCCTGTTGTTCCTTATGTGCTCTTTGGCTGCTTCTTCACCAAGATTTTCCCTGGAGAAGATTGTCTTGAAACTGTTTATAACAGAAAACTCTCGTTTCTTTTCTTTGGCCTTAATGGGCATCTGATGCCTCCTTGACCTGTTTTTATAAGTTCAATGATTGAATGTATGACTGACTAACTAACTATTATATACAAATTAAATTTTTGTCAAGGGGCAAATAGGACAAATATTCTTGAAATGCTGTCCCTGGTATCAGGAGAAAGTTTTATCGTTTAGGCAGCCTGACCAGGTATAAAAATGTGAGGTAAGCTCTCCACTTTATAGAGATATCCCCCTTGCGGTCCCAAACTTATATGGGGGATGACACCATTTTACAGGAAGATCCTCACAGCAGTATGGGGAAACAGCACCACCAATGGCAATTTTCAGGCATCTGGAAGTATTTAAGGAGCGGCTCACAAGATGAACAATTACAATAAAATCAAACAATTCAGGAAGCATATAGAGAAAATTTATCGTTATCGTTCTACGGGTTGCGGTGCAACTTTTGACGAGTTGCTTTGTTGGGAAATGCATGAAGAACCTATAAATCCCCGAATGCAATGGAAAACTCATAGCGGATACTGTACGGGACTCACATTTAAAGAATTGGCAGAGAAATGGGGAATTAGTGTTAGCTTTTTGGGTCAATTGATAGCAGATCACTGTAGGAAACTGGAATCTTAAGTTATTCTCCTTTAGCATTTCGTTCTTTACATTCAGAACATAAGCGTAAGCTACCAGTTCCAGCAACTCTATTGTAGCTTTCAATGTTGTTGCCCAGGGTGCATCTATTATTGTTGTGATAAACTTCTGTGGGCGGTAACTTGGAACGAAATGGATTGACTCTCATAATTTCACCTCCTTATATTTGTAGTCCTGTTAGACGTATTGTATCGTAGGATATAAAGAAGATTTGTCAACACAAGAGGATCCTCATACTTTATGAGGGGAAACAGCATCACCAACAAAGAGAGGTAAGGAATGGCCTTAATTACTACGTTACAATGTTCTTGTGGTAGAGAATGGTTGATTTATGTGCCTAAAAAGCTATTATACAAAGAGATTTTCAGAGGTGGCGGGGTAGAACTGGGTAAACTAATGGATGAGCAAAAAGAGCGAAGAGGAGAAATAGCACTTGCACAGGAAGGAGCAGAACTAAGGGGAGTTAAATTCAGAGATATTAGTATAAGCGAGATTATACAATGTGATGACTGTGGGCGTGTTTTCGATATGCTCAGGATAATAGACTTAGATATAAAGTATCCTGGTGTGCTAGATTATCAGGAAGTGAAGGTTGCGCAGTATGAAGCATGAGGTAAAGTAGGAATAAAGTAGGTTATAGGGGATGATATAAACAAGATAGGAGTAAAGATATGAAAAAAGACATACGCAAAGTGCTGGCTATGGAGAGCTTTCTGAATCCTCAGAGTAGCACCTTTGGTAATAAAACTGCATCGGTGCACAAAGCTGGCTATTCTCGGAGTTATGCGGAGGGATTTGCCGGTAAGGTCTTAGATGGGGTGGAGATCTCCGACAAAGTTATTACTGCCTTCAAAGACTTTGTAGAGGATCTTCCCGATTTAATGAAAGTATGTAAGAGAAAGATAGAGCAACTACTGGTTGATCCTGACATCTCGGCAAAGGAATACACGGCTGTCCTAAAGCAGATCGTAATTGTTGCGGGGTGGGCGGGAGTATTTAGGAAAACTATTGAAAAAAGAATACAGGTTGTGGAGGTTGGTATTCCCCGGCAGATATGCCGCAAGTGTGGTAATATAATGGATTACCTGAAGGAAGGAGAAGATGAGGAAAATAGAGGTAACACCAGTTGAGCTTTATCATTTTCCAAAGAGTAGATGGAGAGAGTAAGACAAGGGAGAATTTAGGAAGCTCAAAGGAAGTAAATAATGGTTGAACCGAAAGGAAAAAGACTTGCTATTGTGAACCAAAAAGGTGGGACCGGGAAAACTACAGTCTCGGTAAACCTATCGGTAGGGTTAGCCAGGCGTAAGTTTAAGACTCTACTCATTGACTTAGACCCTCAACATAACGCTACTCTAAGTTTGGGTATTGATACCCCCACCTTACCCCTATCTACTTATGACGTCTTACTTAGGGAGGCTACCTTAAAAGAGACGCTAATAAATACCGCCACAAGTAACCTTACCCTGGCCCCCGCTAACGTAGAGTTATCGAACGCAGATATAAATTTAGCCAGTGAACCACGTTATCAGTCTAGGTTAAAAGAGAGTCTTAACCCCCTAGTGTCTAACTATGATTACATCCTAATTGACTGTCCCCCCTCCCTGGGAGTCCTAACTATTAACGCCCTGGTAGCAGCGGATAGTGTAATAATACCTATCCTTTATGACTATCTTTCTTTAGAGGGGTTAAGGCAGTTAATTGCGTCTATCGAGACGGTGCAAAAAGGACTTAACCCCCACCTTAAAATACTGGGAGTCTTACCTAATATGGTGGACTTTAGACTTAACATTACCAAGGAAAGTCTTACCTTAGTAAAGACTCGTTTCAAGGAGTTAGTCTTTAAAAACGTTATAAGGACGTGCGTAAGGGCAAAAGAAGCCCCCTCTTTTGGTAAGTCAATGTCCTCAATTTGCAAATTGGAATGTAGATAAAATGCGGGTTTTAGGTTAGGGGAAAGCAGTGAATGTCTTACTTTTATACAGAAGACGACATTATTCATTTTGCCCCATTTTGGGAGACTCACTTTACTTATTTCTCACATTTACCCTTAATCACGTACCCTTAATATAATCCTTATATTTTACTGGGTCTGTTTCAGAAATTAAGCACTGATAAATATTTGCTAAAATTTCGGACCCTTTATTTCCCTTAGATCCAGAGGGAAGTTTAGACCCAGTAAAAAGTGGGCCTAATGGGTCTGAAATATTTAAGCAGATCCCTCGAAATTATTTATTAATGAGATTTGCAGGGTTGGACCCATCTGGTATAATAAGAAAGGAATTTCTGATGAATTTTAGACCCGGTTTTAGAGTAGGCATGCTAAATAGGTAAAAAAATGAGAATAGACCAAATCGATGAAGAGATCCTTTTAGCTCTAAAGGATAGCCCGAGAAAACTTAAAGAAATAGGCTTATTAGTTAAAAGCCCAAGAATAGCTAAAAGAAGAATAGAAAAACTTTTAAAATATGGTTTTGTTAGGCGAATAAGCCAAGGTATCTATGGCCTTGATTCTAAGGGCAAAGACTACATAAAAAGGCGAACCTTATCTGATGAGATGCTCTCCATAGGTCAGGACCTCTGGGATAAGGTCAGCGCCTTTATCATCGATAAGGTCCCTAGCGAGGCTTACCAGGCAGTTATAAGGCTAATCCTATCTTGTATGAAGGCTAAGCAGAGTGAAATTTTCGATCATTTTTCTGGAGCCTGGCCCGGGGTGATCCTTGCGGGGATGCCTAAAACTTTAAAGAGCCCTTTAGGAGAGCTCATCTGTGAAATGACAGGGTTAGATCCTGAAAAGCAAAAGTACGTCCTTCACATGACGACAAAAGGAGAGCTGGGAGGAAGATCGCACCAAGTTAAAGGTGGACAGTGGACATTTAAGCCTTCCCGATGGTTCAACGAGCCTTTCGTCATTCTCGATGAACTGGATAAAATCCTGAAAAAAGACACAACTAATACCGCTTTATATCTAGCTCACGGTGATAGAACCTTTAGAATAAGGGAGCAAATCATTACCAATCACTGTGTCCCTTTCATAACCTTGAACACCCATACGGAAACTGTTTCCGAAACCGTGCAAAAGATTAAAGCTGTAGTGGGAAGAGAATACATCAAAAGATGTATTACCGTGAATGTTGACTACCTAGCCCCTTACTTAGAGGATATAGCTATTCGAGCAAGAAAAGTCTTTAAGGCAATTCCCAGATTAAATCTCAAGACTTTCCCCGTTAAAAAGACAGAGCTAACCGATCAGGAATTTGAGCTTACATGCAAGTTTTTGAAAGAAGCAACTAGGCCAGACAAAGGAGAGTTTTTTGATGAGAGGTCGGTTGAGATACTGATTTTAGGCAGATATGCCCTGTCTAAAAATCGGGACATAATTGGGACCATTTATCAGACCTGTTGGGATCGACTCCTGTGTTTAGAGACGTTAGGAGTTACTAAAGAGGGCTGGAGAGAATCTTTTAGGAAAAAGTGGAAGGAGTACATCTCAATTGAACAACCCAAGGTTTTAGAGCAGTTAGAGAAGGAGGACAAAAGAGAAAAAGAGCGAAAGAAAAAGATTGAGAAGACAAGAGAGGAAATAGTCCGACAGAAGGCGGAAAAGATAGAGGAAAGCCTTTTATTTACTGGGAAGAGAGCAGCTCTTGAGGCTAACCTAAGAGAACTTCGAGATGAGTTTCCCCGAAAAAAGAGATGGGAAAACAAATGTTTTCCTTTGAGGGAACAGATAAAAAGATTAATTGAAAAGATAAAAGGAGTGAGGAATTTCCAAGAGTTGGAGATCTGTCAACAGGTTTTACCGGGAATTGAGAGGGAGCACGAAAAATTACTTGGATACATAAAAAAGACCGAGGATGGGGAGCAAAGGCTAAGAGAAGAGCAAAAGCATGAGCAAGATAAATTTAAGAGAGAGAAAAGTAGAGTGAAAGAGCAATGCCAAGCTCTTAAAGGAACATTTAGAACCTATGCTAAACTGACAGGAGGAATGGCAGAAAATTACAATCAGCAAAATGAACGTCATTTAGAATCCCTCTTTTGCCGGATCGAGGAGGCCAAGGATATAGATACTTTAACTTCAATCAGTTCAGTTATCGAAAAAGACATAAAGGAGGTAAATGGTTGGATTGAGAAAAAGGAAGCTGAGAAAGAAAGGAAGAAAAGGGAAGAAGAGGGAAAAAGGGAGAGAATGAAGAAAAGACAGGAGCAGAATAAAAAACTAAAAGTCATTCAAAACAAAAAGAACCAAATCTTCAAAAAATGGCGAAAAGATATATTTGAGAGCAGATATTTAACTTCTCAAGAAAAGGCCGAATTAGATATTCTCCAGAGCTATCAAAAAAAGAAGAAAGCACCCAGAGGGAATATCACTTCATTTCTTGAGGAAAGAAAATTAATTATTAAAGTAAATAGTTTTCTCAACCGCCTTGCAAACGGACAGACTATTTTTGACGCTTTTAATAATTCTTACTATAAAAGATTTGGAGAGCTTCTCCCCTACGAGGTATACTGGGCAATAGATAAGCAGGTTTATCCACTAAACTACTTCAAGACCTGGGATAAGGCCCTAATCCTTATCCAAACAAGAATCGATCAAATAAAAAATAGAGCCATACAAAATAGAAAAAATAAATTATCGCAAGAGTGGCATCGCCTGGATAAGGAAGAGAAAATTCTAAAAGCTCTTCACAATCTGGATAAGATGATTGGGGAAGAAGTTGGAGAGGTTGTCAAAAGAATAAGAAAGAAAGTATAAAAATTTTTATTCCTTCTTTTTCCTCGCCCTTTATAAAATACCTCTTCTGAGCTCACAGGATGCCCTGTGCTGAGTTTTATGAGGAAAGAGGTAAAAAACTCTATGTCTCTCTTTAAAAAGCGGCTAAAAAGCCTCATTTTTTCTTTAGTTTCTTTAGTTAGTTAAAACGAGTTCTGTGAGGGCGTCGGGAGAAAGAAAAGCTGTGGCGAATTCTTTCGGACGACGCCCCCACAGCAAGTTTCTCTTGTATTAACAAGAGATTTCGCCGTTAGGCAGCTAAGTTTAAAAAAGCATCTGTATATTTAAACGTACGTTTTATTATGTACATGTCAATGTACAGAAAACCAAGACCAGTTCTTTTGTCAGGGGTAAAACTTTACCCCTGACTTATTTGTACGATTAGTTTACCTTCGGTTTTCCTTACTCCATTTCCGGGTTTATATAGTTTTAAGGATCCCTGGGGAGTGATGTTCTGCTCCCCAATCCTTCTTTCTTTGAGATCATTTCAACAAGCCGTTTCAAACGCTTCATAAGAGCACCATATTTTCTCCCATATGTATATAGACATATCGCAAAAGGGATTATCAGAACCAAAACAACCCAAATTGAAAATACTTTATAGTAAAGTGTAATAGCTATGACTACAAGAGGTAAATTGAACGTAAGACAGCGAATAATAACGACGGTATGTTTATCTCGAACATATTCAGCTGTTGCCGCACTCGATCCATATACAAACAAAATTGATTTATCTCTAAAAAAGTCATTCTCGTTTCGGTAAGTTTTCTTTCGAACCCAAAAGAAAATAGCCTTAAGTATCCATTGGGTTACGGCATTAAAAACGGCTCCTATCGCGTAGACAACTCCAACAATTGGAACTACCATAAAAGGGATCATTAGTTGATAAGGTTGCAACTTTGGCCCTACCTGTAACATCACTTGTTCAATAGTTGTCCCAGACTTCCACAAGATTAAAAAGATTAATGAGACACAAAAAACCGCCCCCGCAAGTAAAAATTCTATAAATAGACTCGTTGTGCCCATATTTACCTCCTCCTCACTTCACCTTCTCCCTCAAACTTTTGCCCGGCACAAACTTAGGTACCTTTTTAGCCGGGATAGTTATAGCCTTTCTTGTTTGAGGATTTATCCCTCTTCTTGCCTTTCTCTCCATCACTTGAAAAGTGCCAAAGCCAACCAAAGTAACCTTCCCTCCCTTAGAAAGAGTATCTGCGGCAGTTTCGGTTACAGCGTTCAATATATTCCCTACCTCTTTCTTGGTAATACCTGTCTTACCACCCACCTCTTCTATTAACTCTGCTTTGTTCATCTTCCCCTCCTCCTAAATTAAGGAAATATTTCCTTTACTTCGCTTCCCAGGGCTTTAGCAATCTTTATCCTCTCCTCTTTAGTGATCTCGGTAAGCCCTCTTTCTACTCTGGAGATCCACCAGTGAGATTTATTTACCTTTTTAGCTAAAGCATATTGAGTTCGTTCTTTCTTCAACCTCATCTCTTTTAGTTTATTTTTATTTGGAGCGATCTTTCTCCTCCCTTCTTGCTTAGCCTAAAATAAGCTATTTGTAAAAATCAGTTAAATCATCTCAAATCCTTAAACCACTATTTTCCTAAGTTCATCTAAAAGTTTCTCTTCGCCTGTCTTTGGATCTTTATATTTCCAGAATCGCCATCCATCCTCCGTCTTACGCTTGGATCCAGTACTTTGAATAACAGCTACTGCAGCGCTACTTGGAGAATTATATGTTTTTCCACCAACCTTTATTTTCTCGCCCTTAACAACCTCTGCAGTGTACATTTTTCCGTTATACTCTTTATGCAATTTCAAACCTTCTTGTAGAGTTATAGTTTTGTCTGGAGATATCTCTTTCCTTTTTAAATGAACCGGAGGATTAAAAAGATATGCCTCAATCTCCTCAGATATACCTTCTCGTCTAAAACTTTTAAACTCTAAAATCTTTACATTTTCTCGAATATCTCTTATTGCTTCTTCAAGTTCACCAGTTCGTTCATCAATTGCAATGATTATCATTGGTTGAGTAGAAATTAGTTCAGAAATGAATTTATAAATTTCACTTGATTCTATCCTTTTCTTTATCTTTGCCTCTAAAATGGGATCGGCCTTTATTTCTTCATAAAACATATCAATGATTAATTTCCTACTTGAAATATTTTCAATCCCTCTATTAAATTTTGTAAGTTGTGGAATTATATGTTCATACAAAGGATGCGATGCTAATTCCACTTCCAAAATACACCACTTTGGTTGGGGATCAAAAATGAGTAAATAGGCATCAGGTATAGATCCTATCGCAGATCTAGATTTTATTTTTCTCTTACAATTGAAATAAAATGAATTTTTCCCAAAAATATATCGATAATTTTTCTCAATAATCCTTTCTAACATATCTTCACTATCAGGCGTTCTTAATATATATTTAACTCCATCGATTAATATAACCATTTTAAAGCTCCTCTTTCCAATTTCCTGTAATTATTGCTAACATTTTCATAACTCATCTTCTCCTGAGTTCCATTGATCTTACTTTGGGAGATTGTTGACTGTTTCCCCTCACTTCACCTTCTCCCTCAAACCCTTCCCTGGTCTAAACTTAGGCACCTTTTTAGCCGGGATAGTTATAGCTTTTCTCGTTTGGGGATTTACTCCTTTCCTTGCTCTTCTCTTCATCACTTGGAAAGTACCAAAGCCAACTAAAGTTACCTTTTCTCCTTTAGAAAGAGTATCTGTGATAGTTTCGGTCATGGCATCCAGTACATTACCAGTTTCCTTTTTAGTCAATCCTGTCTTACCACTTACCTCTTCTATTAACTCTGCCTTGTTCATCCTCTCCTCCTATTTGAGTTTATTTACCCCCTCTTTTTCGCCTAATATTGAGCGATTAGCAAAATGGGTCTACATCAGCTTTTCTTCTTTCGAACTACCTCCATAGATACCCCTATTTTGCGAGTTTAGAGTTTGAGCCAATAGTTCTATACCTTGCTATTTTCACTCTCAACCTTCCCGGAAGCGATCCAATCTTTTATTACTTCTCTCTTTTTACTCTCCAAAGCGCTTTTGGTTAATTTAGAAATTTCTTTATTTTCCATTTCTCTCTCTAACTGTTTTCTCCAAAAAGCTGATAACCTATTCTTTATCTCTTTTTTAACTTCTTTTTGTTGTAAAGGGTTGAGCGAATTATAAATCTTGTCTAATTTTTCAGCTTCTTTTTGTTTTCTCTTTTGCTGCTCTTTTTCTTTTCTCTCTTCAGCAAGCCTTGCTTTCTCTTGTTCCTTTCTTTTTTTCTCTTCCTCTTTTTTCTTTAAGTATTCTTCCGGCGCCTGCCAGTTTTCCCTTATCGCTTTGACTAAATAGGCACCTTTATCTTTTGCGTTGGTATAGTGGATCCCTTTAATCCATTTTCTAATGACTTGCTGACTACTATGCTCAACTAAATCCTTAGCTGTTGTTTCAGAAACATTTAAAGCTATTAATTGGTTTACCAAATCAACCGGGGATTTACTCGAAGGTTGAGATCTCCTTTTTGGAAGAGGTACGGCTTCTTCTATTGGAGGCACGAAGAACTCTGTTTTTACTTTGCTCATCTCCTTCTTTACTCTTCGCCCTGGCCAGTAATAAATGAGCCAATCTTTACCTGAATCCTCATCCCACTCGTAATTGAATAAAAACTCTGTATCTCTAAGCTCCTTATGGGCAGGATCTAATTGTTGTTTAGCTCTTGAGATTTGCTTAAAAGGAGTAATAGGCAAAAGCTGGCATAACTTGGAGTATCTATAACAAATAAAATCTTGTCTTTTGTTCCTTAAACCGTAAAACTTTACTCCTAAAATTTCATAGAGTCTTGAGGCTATTTTTCTTTTAAGATTTTGGAGATAGTTATAGTCAATAGGTTTAATATAAAAAGAGTTTAGACTTTGTAGATACCAACTGCCTAAAAAGAGATAATTGCTGTCGGCTATTTCACCATTAGGCAATTTTTTACCTTTAAAAACTATTCTGTCGTATAAACTAAAAGTGTCGTCAATCCACTGTTTGCCTTCTTTTGAATAGAAAGTGCCTATTGATTTTATAGTAGTCGCCTTTATCCTTTCCAATGCTCTCTTAATTTCCTTATATTCGGACCCTCCGTAATTATTAATACCCATTCTTTTACATAAATTATACAAGGATCCTAAAACTATCGGGTTTTTTACTTTACCATTTTTCCTTAGAGTCTGGGTTATAATTTGCTCAATAACTTTATGTATGTTCCTATCAAAGAAACCGGGGTAACCATATTTAGGATTAGCTGAGACATTCCAAAGGATTTCTATTTTTTGATTCCCTCTTTTAACCATATCTCGATACTCCGTTTCTAATTTTTTCTTTAGGCCTTTTGTAGACAAAGCAAAAAATGGAAATACCAAAAGATTAACCTCTGAATTGATAACTTTTGGTAAGCTCAATTCTTGGCTTTCTCTTTTCTCGGCTAACTCTATGGTTTTCTTTGGCTTCTTCACCTTTTTCTTCCTCTTAGATTGGGTTGGGAATGTAAGGAGACGTTTTGGATGGTCTTGAGATTTGTTTTTATCAAATAAGAGGCTTCGTAGGATTTCGAACATAAAATAAATAAAAAATTAAGGGACAACAACATTTTGTCCTTTGTTGTTGTTATTTAATATATTGATATATATTGTGTTTTCCAAAAAACCGTTAAAACAAAGAGTAAATGACTATATTTTTTACTTCCTATGCCACTATTTTTTACTTCCTATGCCACTATTTTTTACTTCCTATGCCACTATTTTTTACTTCCTATGCCACTATTTCATTTTAGTAAGAGAGGTGTTTTTTGGTAATTTAGTTTTTCTAGTTCCTTTTCCTCTTCCCTGACAAATCTGGTGTATTCTAACACTTCTTGCATTGCTTCTTCTGATTTTAAGAGATCAAATTCCTGGAGTAGCTTTACCAGGTAGTGATATTTTGGATTTTTATTCAGTGCTTTCATAAAGCTCTTATTTACCGGTAAGTCGTTTAACCAGTGTGCTGTTATCCTGTTTTTCCTCCCACTCTTTTATTATCTCTTGTAAAGCAATTTGGGCGATCTCTGATTTAGCTACTTTTTTGTCTTTATATTTACCTCTTAAACTTAACCAGGTATCTTCGAGGTCATCTATTAAATCAACCGGTAAATAAAAAGTAGCCTTACTGGTATTTACTGGTTTACCAGTGTACTGTCTTACTGTCTTATTGGTTTGCTGGGGAGCTGGCTTATCATCACCTAAAAAGATAGCCGCTCCTTTACCTTTTACTCTGGTTCTTTTAGCCATATTTAAGTACCTCCTTTGCTAACTCGCGATAGGCGTTGGCTGCCTCGGAATTTTTAGCATAATTCAAGACAGGTTCTCCTGCCACTGATGAGTCGGCAAACTTTATTGTCCTCTTAATTATGGAGCTATATACTTTCACTCCAAAGACTTTTTCTACCTCTTCCACCACGTCTGTTGAGTGGATAGTTCTTGTTTGATGCATTGTTCTTAAAATACGGGGGGTAAGTTTGGGATTTACCTTTGCGCGGATCTTCTCTATGATTTTATTGAGCTGTCTCAATCCCCTCATGGCTAGATATTCGCACTGAAGGGGGATTATTACGGTCTGAGCTGCAACTAAGCCGTTGACTGTGAGAACTCCTAAGCTGGGTGGACAATCAATAATAACATAGTCATAGTCTTTTGTATTGTTCAGAGCGTTTCTGAGGGTACTTTCCCAAGCTACCTCGCCGATTAACTCTGCCTCAGCACCAGAAAGATCTTGGTTTGCTGGTACAAGATCTAGCCCAGGCATCTTGGTTTGTATTGTAACGCTTTTTGAACTTGGTTGGGAGCCTATCAAAACATCGTAGACCGTTTTTTCAAAATTATCCGGATCAAATCCTAGACCTATAGTGAGTCCGCCTTGAGGGTCTAAGTCAACGAGCAAAACTTTTTTGCTCCGTTCAGTCAGGGCGGCTGCTAAATTTATAGCGGTTGTCGTTTTTCCTACTCCACCTTTATTATTGGCAATGGTGATAAACTTGCTCATTGATATACCTACTTAGAAGTATAACAGCTTACCATTTTATTGTCAAGACAATATACTGATATTATGGTAAAATGGTATGATTTCTTAGCATTAAATAGCTTCTAGAAAGAGAATTATGCTTTTTCTAAAATATCGTGCTTGCCAATTTGGAAATCTTGAGAGTAAAATCTAAGGTCTTCTTAAAACCTCATTGTGTTTACTCACTCTGCGTAAAATATAAGCATCGCCTCTTATTTCAAAGCTAAACCGGTAATC
>JABUBK010000101.1_pt1 | contig 16417 bp, 32 predicted proteins | sample 7332671 | NCBI WGS metagenome assembly JABUBK01 (sample SAMN07256342, study PRJNA390944) | subsurface metagenome | isolation source: Methane hydrate marine sediment | place: Pacific Ocean: Eastern North Pacific, ODP site 1244 | collected 2002
ATTTAGGCGTATGCTGATAGGCTTGGTTTTTGTCATTTACTAACAACAACCCATGACAAAAAAAGAATGGGGCGTTTAAGAATATAAGCCTTGCCGAAAGCGTGTTATAGAGATATGTTCTATTTGTGGGCGCGCGCTTGGGGGCGCGTGTATGCATAGATTTTGAGGATTGCCTTTATCGACCTTACCGAATAACCCGCAAACAATAAGCGGATTACAAGTTTTTGCTTTTCAAACATTGCTTAACCCCGTTATATCTTAAGTCATGCGATACTATTAAACTATTTCTTTTTTGTTAATGCTAATCCAAAAGCAAGACAAAAAATAACGGCAATGATGAAGCCCGCCATTAACATATTTTCGTCAAATACATCATCAACATTTATTATTTGGCTAAATGTATCGGTAAGTTCATCATTATCCGTAACTGTTAATGTTACGTTGTAATTTCCTATTTCTGTAAAAGTGTGATTAACAATTTTTCCCGTATAGCCCCCCCGCACGATCCAATTAACACCATTTTTAAGCGTTCCATTATTAGCCCCAACTGAATCTTGAATCATTGTTCCAACGCCTTCATTCATTTCCCAACGATGAATAAGCCCCGTTTCAGAAAGTGGATCATTTCCGTTTCCATTATTATAACTGAAACTAACTTCCGAAGAATTTATAGCCCTATTGTAAATTCTCACTTCATCAATCGTTCCATTAAAAGGAAGCCCCGCGCCATGCCCAATATAAAGTGTATCAGAATGATGTAGTGGCGTGAACTCGCTATAATCCTCACTTATTCCGTCTTGTGTTCCGTTCATATAGAGAATTATGTAACTTCCGTTAAAGGTTGCAACCAAATGAACCCAAGAATCCAATAGATAAGTGTTAATACTATCGGTTTCATGTCCCGTTCCTTCATCATCTCTAAAACCCGCCCACCAATGTTGATTTTCTCCAATGTCAATCCAATATTCATTAATTTTAGGATAAAATACATATTCATCTCCTTTTGAGATAAAAGGTTGTTCCATCCAAGGAACTTCTGAAGCTATAACCCATGCTTCCAATGTCCATTCGGTTAAGTTATCCCCCGATCCGCAATCAACATAATCATTAACGCCATCAAACGAAAGTGCATAATCCTCTCCTAACCCATCGCCAAAATTCCATTCGTATTCAGTTATGCTTCCATTGTCAAAACTTGTTGATGCATTGAATAAAACACTTGTTAATATAGGAATTGGATTACTTGGCGTAAAAGTGAACCTTGCAACGGGATTGCCGTAACATTCTTCGTCATCTTCGGACGCATGTAAAGTTATTTTCCAATCCGTTTTTTTAGTCAAATTGAACAATGTTGAATATGTTTGAAATCCATTTAACGATGCGGTTAGGTTATACGGATTGTAGTCATAAAGGGTAACCCCGCCCGTTTGATTGTAATGCCCCATGCTATATGTTTGAGTTGGAATCGAACCGTTAGAGCTTAGAATCCAAGAATCAGATGTTCCAAGATAATCGTTTGAAATGGTTACGTTTGTACCTTCGGCATAAGAACCGTTATTAAAAATTACGCCCAAGTCAAACTCATATTGACGGTAAATGGCTTTAGTGGAAGTTCCCCCCCAGTTCATTGTCCAAGTGTCAATATCGGCATTAATCAAGTATTTATTACGCATTACTGAAAGACAGTTTATAGCATAGCTTGTTCCCAAGTCGCTTGTAACAACTTTGACGTTTTTGAAGGTAACAATGAAATAAGCATAAAAATAGATGGCTTGGATTGCTTCCAGAATAACTATATCGTTGAATGTTCCCGTTGTTCCATATACATAACCATATCTTGCATCAGAGATTGTTAAACGACTTGCATCCACTATTGCCACCGTATAGTCTGCACATTCGCCACCGAGATATGCTCTATTGAGAATAAGATTCCAAGCATCGCCATTAATCGTGAGTGTAGCATCGTAGCAATTCCATACACTTGAATAAGGTGCAGATTTGACGGTGAACACAGAAGAATAAATATTGATTTCACAATCCGTATCCGTTGCTGGTCTAAGGAATCTTGAATAGCTTCTGCTATTGTCATTATTCCAAACGAATGCGCAACCCCTGTTTGACACTTTAGTTGTCGAATTCACCATTTTTCCTATTGTGAGATGCGCATATTTTGATACAGCCATTAAGACATGCCCGTTTGCTGTTGTTGATAAAGATGAAAAGAATATTTCCTTTTCCATATCTAAAAACCATGTCGTGCCATCTATTGTTCCATTTCCAAAAATTAGCCTTGCATCAAATTGAAATTGAGTATCTGTTTCATTGTTGTTATGAACAACGCCCCAACCCCCCGTTTGATCTGCATCCCAAATATCCTTAAAATCAAGTTCTGAACCTTCGCTTCCGCCGATAACGGTTATGATTCCGCTACTAAATAGTATTGGATCAAGATTCAACTCGGTTTTTCCTTTTACGCTTTTAACTATTGTTTCATGTTTGTTTGGATGTGAAACCGTGAAGTCATAAAGCCACAAATCCTCATAAGAAAGAACTAAGTTATCTGGAAGATGAAATCGCGTGATATTATAAGGTTCAACTTCAAATTCTAAAATTCGCATTTTCTCTATTTCTATTTCATCTACATCGAAACTTGCCCCTTCAATTTTCCAAACCAAATATTCTACATTATCGGCGATCTCTTGGGGAATATCCGTTATCATATAGCCAAACTCATACATAGAATCAGTGGCTTTATTTTTTATTTGATTCCACTTTACAAGCCTATCCGTTTTCTCCCAAAAATCACGCAAACTAAGGTTTTTTCCTTCGCAATGAATTAAAAGTTTCAAATCAAATCGATTACCCAACCATTGAAAACGAAAAAACTCTTCCACAAAATGAATGTTAAGTTCGGGAATAATGTTAGGTTGAAAAGTGATTTTGCCGCTTGGGTTTTCGGGCATTGGAAAAGCGGGGGTTGGCATGCATGCAATGAGCATTGACAAAACAATAAGAAGAAAGCAGATTTTATTTTTTAGGTTTGATGTCATGGTAAAGGATCAATCCCATAAATAACATTGCAACGTAACTTATTAGAATTGACCACATAAAATTGGAAGTAACATCGATTGCATACCCGATTTGCCCCCAATACTCAAAATTGAGGAAAACAAGAATTAAGAGAAAAAGAAGGCTTGTATATTTTGCCTTGTAAGCAATGACAAACATGAAACCCAGAATAAGCATTAAGCCAATCCAAGCCCCAGAACCAAAAAGCAATTCATTGAAAATTTCAAGTTCGCCCGCCATGTTCAACACCTTTAAGCATATATACACATGACTAATAAACCGAATCCAACAAGGAAAAGAAGCATTGCATAACCCAAGCGTTCAATGGATTCGGTTGTTACGCCAACTTTTTTAATTTTCCAAGCAAACCAAGAAGGTGACCATATCATAAGGAAAAGGGCGGCAAGTAACATAGCGATCCAAGTATAAAGATTCATCATATCGGGCAATTTGTAAAGATTCAAGGTTAATGTTCCGTTACCGTAAATCGTAAGATACGTTGTTTCTTCCGTTAGATTGTGAACATAAATAAGATCGTATGAATATTCCGCGTAAACGCTAACATAACAATTTGATAGGTTAGAACCGCCCGATCCAAAAGGGTTTGATAATCCATCGGCGTAAGTGTCGGGAACATTGCCTTGAAAATGCGATCCCGTTTCAGCATCATACTTGCCCCTTAAGCCCGCCGAAATATCGCCCGCATGTATTGTTATGGCATAATCGCCCGCTTCAAGCGCAAGCCCGCCCGTAAAAGTGAAATTCCGCCACATTGCCGTTGTATTGATCCCCGTTAATTCTTGGGTTGATCCCATAAGAACCGCATTTTCAATGTCATGCCCTTCGATGCTGTAAATGCCGCATGTTCCTTTTTGAACATCGGCGGAAGCCCAACAGTAAAGCCATATTTTTGTAACAGTTGCCCGCCGATCAAGGTTATAACTTGTTCCATATGCGGCGGTTTTTTGATTCATGGGCGTTGTTGTGTTGTAACCGCCAATGGTTTTATTTCCGAAAAAGTGTTCGCCGCCCGCATCGGTTGTTGCCCAATTAGTAAAACCGTATGAAGCAAGATACGCGCTTAAATCGTATGTTCCATTGAGCAAGAACGCCGTATCTTGATCGCGATAACCCGCCCCGTCAATTACAACCCCGTCAAAATTATGCGGGGGGGTTGCCCCTTCAAGCCTAATTTCGATATTAATCCCTTCTTGGTGATGCGGGCAAGTTTCGTTTAAACATTGAATATGTAAGGTTACATGCCCCGATGCTGATATGCTTACATTGGTTGTTGGGTTCGTTGTGTTTTCAATGGTGTTTTCGCCTTCTGGGTAACTTGACCAACTAACGAAGGGATGTTGATCGGGATCGTCAAGGCAAGAAGTTGCGTTTAAAGTGTAATTTCCTATTACGATGTTACCCCATTCGCCGTCTATGTAAGTTTCGTTGCCAATGTCAAATTCAAGCCCGATTGTATCATGCAAGCCATTTATCATTATATAACCCGCAATGGCGGGGTTGCCCGAAGGGGGTTCGTAATCGCCCCAATCTGTTACCGCATCTATTTTCCATTGATTAACTGATATTGGGGCTTGCCCGTCAAGATATGTTACCGCCATAATGCCTTCGTTGGCTTTTTCTCTGCATTGAAGGTTATCGCGCGCCGATCCCGTATCAGTTGTTAATACTTCAAATTCGTTCCATTGAAAAGGCGATATTGTGCGGTTTTTATATCCCAAGCCTAACGTATGATCGCGCGTTCCAACCCAAAAAGCATGGATGGTTGCATCGCCGTCAATTCCAATAACAACCGAAGGGATAACCGCGCTTGCATTGTAAATTTCAATAGAGGTTGCATCGGCGATTAATTCCGTATCGTTCCATAAGGTAAGATAATTTCTTTCTCTAAAAAGCAAGTCTTTTGTATCGTTTGACCATGCAACCCAAACATGCGAATAACCCGCAATCGCTGAAACGGCGATATAATCATATCCCGATAACGAATTTGTTATTGTTTCTTCATTTCCCCAACCGCTATCAGAACGCCATAATCGCCCATACAAAATTTGAGAGTTTTCTTGCGCGTAAAGAACATAAGTATCATCATTTCCAAGCCCGCCAATACCAAGCCCCAACGGAATACAAACAACCCCCGTTGCATCGTTGCCGCCTAATTGATGTGGAAATCCCGATGCGGTTACCCATGTTCCGTCATTAATCGATGATTTTGTAACCCAATTTTGCCATATTGAGGGCGAATCATACCAACCGTAACCGATCCAAGGATAATTATGATCATCAGCCCCGACTTTTACGTTATAGGCTGAAAAATCGGGATCGGAATCAGTAAATGCTGTTTGAAGATCGCCCCATTGGATTGATCCGTTAGTTAAAGGCGTTCCGCGCATGTATTCAATATCTGGGAATCCATCATAAACATAATGAACGTATGTTCCATCATAATGAATATCAAATTCCCAAGAATCCGCCCCATCAGCGATAAGCGGGGGTTCGCCGTTATCATCATAAGAATTTTCCCATGTTATATCATCGGTTGATGAACTGTATGTTAAAATATCCTTGAAATCGCGGGTTATGCATACAAAAACCCATGATCTGTTTTGAGCATTGAAATTTGCCCGTTGCCATGTAGGTTCGCAACTTACGGCGGTATTTCCCCCAACAAGTGTTATTACAACTTCGCCCGCATGCACAATAAAAATAAGCCTTGAAAAGATCGCGAAGGAAATTAAGATGATTAGAAAAGCGGTTTTCAAGGGGGCATGCATGCGTTAAGCCCCCCCGCCGAATATTGCCCCGATTGTTCGTAAAACAAAAATGTAAACTAAATATGCAATGCAAGCCCACAGTGGAATTGCCAAAAGCATGTTAATATAAGGGTTCATATATGGCAATTGGAAAAAAAGAAGCATCGCCACTAAATGAAAAGCATTGTATGATGTATTAACATGCGTGAAATCAACACCAAAAAAAGCATATAAATCTTGATTGTTCCAAGCATGCGTAAAATTATTATATGTTGTTCCATTATAAGAAAAAGTCGTATGATATGTAAAATGATCGCATGAAGCCCGCCATTTTGAAGTGGCATTATTCCCCGTTTCTGCGTTAGCTTGAATTTCTGAAACACTTAAAAAACCGCTTAGTGTTCCCCTTTCTACACTTTGAGCATCATACCACTTAAGATTATGATGCGCGGGGAATATAAGCCATTCATAATGAACATGATTTAATCTAACTTTTAACCCCGTTTCGTTGGCAATTCTATAATAGAGATTGCAATCCCAATTTCCGATGTCAACCCCCATAATATAAAAGGTTGAATCAATCCAATAATAAGAACCGCCCGTTTCGTTGAATTGAATAGTGTTTGTTTCAACAAAATCGTAAACTTCTATACTTTCGAATATCGGGGGAACATAAACTGTTCTTGATTCGCCCGCCGTATATAATTCGGGCGGAATCCACAACAAAAGAGATGTTAGAACGCCAAGAAATGTTACGGCGAATACAAGCCCCCGCATTTCTGATATATCGCCCATTGCAAGCCCCCGTTAAGTTAATGTTTGATTCGTTTAAATCTTGTGCAAGGGCGCGCATATTCGGGCGGGGTTAAGCCTTAAGGCGAATCCCGATCACTCACGCCCTTGCCCCCGTTGTTATATGTATGGGGGCGGGCTTCATTGCGGCGATCCGCCCGCCCCCGTTTTTTTGGGTTAATTTTCCTTTTGGATTTCATTAATTATGCCTTTTAGAATTTCGGCAAATATGATTAGAATGTATGCATGCATCATTTTCCGCCGCCCGTTATCATATCGCGCGCCTTGCCCGCGAACATTAAGGCAATGATTAGAGCAAAAGCCACAATAAAGAATACGGGCAACCATGTTAAAGCAACGCAAACGCCCATAAGAACAAGACTTAAGGCAAGTTCGGGAATCCAAGAAGAATATTTAGAACGGGTTATAATTGTAATTGCCAATAAGGGAATTAAGATGAGTATAGCGGAACATATCAAGCCCGCCGTAAAAGTATCGATCATTAAATGGGCGGCAAGTTGTGTAGGTAAGGCGGTTAAGTCAAAAATTGAATAATCCGTTTCAGCATATGCAACATCTACAATGGAGAAAAGAAATAGGATTAGGAATAACACAAAAAGAAAGGGGGGGGTTCGGGGGTTTTTTGTCATGGGTTACGCCCCGTATTCCTTAGTTGTTGGCAACTCTTAACGATTGCGATGTTTAGGCGTAAATTCGCCCAACAACGCGCCCAAGCCACTTAGACTTAGGTAAATCCGCGCCCTTGAGCAAATCCAGCTTCGCAAGCGAAAACATGCCAACGGCGGCGGCAATGAGGATCATTGCAACCCAAATGAACGGAACAAGCCCCAGAAGCGCAATCGCGCCTTCTGCGCCCGTAAACGTCCAACCCGATGTATTCATGTCTTGCACTTGATCGACAACCGTCGGGGTTAGGGCAAGCAATGTAACTACTATGATTACAATGCTCACCGCGCCAACGATTTTCTCTTTCAGTTCCATGCGGAACACCAACAATGTTTTAAAGGGCTTGTTATAAGATATAAGAATTGTCTAACAAGACATACGAAGGCGGAAAACCAACATTGATATTTCATAATAAAATCTTAATTGGCGTTATGGCGGTTCTTGTTTTAGCGTTGGGCGTTAGATTAGGATTCCCAGAATTAGCGGCGGTATTTTCAACCGATTATATCATCTTTTTTACGGGCGGGCTTGGGCTTATGACAATAATGCATATGACGGGTTACATTGAAGGATACAACAAGGGGTTTGAACATGGTAAAGCAAACATGCGTGAAATTTAACAAGAACGGAACAACCACAACAAAAGAGTTCAAAACAGAAGATAACCAAATACATGACGGAAAAGCCCGCATTAACTTTACGCCCTTATGTGTATTTCCGCCCGCGAAGGAATCGGGCGCGGGGGGCTTTTTTGGAAAATTCAAATTTTGGAAATGGTTTAAGTCAAAAAAATCCGTTATTTATTTCATTGAGGGGGCGATTAACGCCTTATCTTTTGTTAAGGGCGATTTGTCTTTACTTCAAACTCATTGGACGAAAAAAGAAGCGCAAGCCTTCGTGCATAAAATGGTTGTTCTTGAATCATTGAGTATAAAACCCCTTAAGTTGTATCAGTTCATTATTTTGCTTGCCGTCAATTTGGCGGCGGTTGCGGGTATATTCTACTTGATAAGTCTATTAATGCGGTTGGGTTGATCCCTTGAGTATAGTGGAAAAACTTAAACATAAAGCCCATGAATACGCGGAAGCCCTAAAAGAAATAGGCGAAGGATTGCAAGCCTTAAGGGGTAAAAAGCCTTTACGTTCAAAAGTTGCGATCCTTGCAAAACCCGATGATCCACAATCAATGAGTGTATTAACAAGGGGCGAAGCCCGCTTCGTTTCAATGGCTTATTATGCCAATAGTGTTAATGAATGGGGCGGTATTTTTCAAGGTTTACAAGATCGCGCCGATGCAATCATGCATGTAAGCCCTTCAATAACGGGGTTAGGGCGCGAACAAGTTATAAGATTCGTTGGGGCTTTAACAGAATCGAAACTTTTTCAGAAATTGGGCATAACCCCCCAAAAGCAAGAAGGAAATAAGGGGGGTTAATCATGGGCAAAAAGTCGATTCCAAAAGAGTTATGGGAAACTTACCGCGCAATGTCGGTTGATGTTGGGCGGGCAAATAAGTTTTTGAAGGAAACAGCATGCATGAATCAAGAATTTAGAATCGCCCTTGCCGATTGCGAAACGATCAAGGAATTATTTAAAGAAGATAAAGAATTTGTAGATTTTATGAATGATGTTGTTATTCCTTTTTATCAAAAGCAAGGTTGGGCGCATTGGGGGCGCGATGTTGTTACAGATTTAGGGTTCGCCCTTGCCAACCAACAACGAAGAACATTGAAAGTTAAAAATATTCTCGAAATGGAAGTTAAGCATAAATGACGAAAGGGATCGCGGTTAAATGTCTTGATTGCGGGCTTTTCATGCAACCCGATCCGATAGAATTTCATGTTCACCAAGATAAAAAACCTAAAGACATATTCTTGATAAGTCGATCTTGGAAATGTTTAAAATGTGGAAGAATAGTATATGTGGAAATGAATTATAAAAAAGAAGAACAAATAGCATTTAAAAAGGCGATAACATGAAATGGCGTATTGTTGGATTCAAACACCCGCCCGTTGAAAAATCGCTTATTTACAAGCAAGGGCTTACCGATGAACAATTAATCAAGGCAATAGAAAAGGGCATTAAGAAGGGTTGCAACCTCTTTTCGATAAGGGGGTTTGAAGAATGAATGATGCACAAGCGTTTTATGCAATGCTTGAATTGCTTTTTCGTAACCCTTGTTTATTGTTAGTTCTTGGAGATTGGCGAACGGGTAAAACAGATACAAGCCTTTTGATTATGCATCTTGCGGTAAAATGGGGCTTGCTTGATAAGATCGGATCGAACATTTATACTTATGATGATCCCGCCGTTAAGTATATTATTTCAATGGGCGGGTTAAAGCGTTGGATACATGCCGATAATTTGAGAAAAGGCTTCATTTTTGACGAAGCATTAACACACTTGCCCGCCCGCCGCGCAATGTCAACGAAGAATGTTGATATGAACGCCTTTATTGCGGAATTGTCAAAAGGGCATGGGCGTATGATCTTTTGCGCGCAAACGGATAAGGTTGAATCTACATTAAAAGATTCGGCGTTCTTAAGGGCGGTATTTTATAAAAAGAGTAAGAAAGTTATGACTTGCCATAGTAAGTTGTTTGAATCAATGATGTTTACGGGGTTGCCGAGATCGCCAATAAGATTTGATAAAGATCGCCTTGCAGAATTTTCAGAAATGGAAGGCTTGTTAATGAGTGATTTATCCCAAGAAGTAAAATGCGCGGTTTTATATAGCGGCGGGTTAAGCATGCCCAAGATTGCCCGTAAACTTGGTTTGTATGATACGCAAGTAAAGCGCGCCATTATGAAGGTTTGTAAAGCCTTCTGTGATAAAGAGAAAATACAAATTGTAAACAACCCAGATTAGCCTTCTTTTAGGAAATAAGGCTTTAAGCAATCCCCCTAACAACTTACAAATATATGCGAGAGGTTAATTGTAAACATTTTCGATGTTGCAAGTGTTAGAAATTGGATTTGTAAACATTTTTTCTTGTAACTTTTCTAACAAAAGGGGTTTGTAAACAATTTTTGTAAACAATTTTCTAACGCTTTTAATCTTGAAATCATGCCCGTTTTAGCCTTGTTTTTTGGGGGCTTTTCTGGGGCATGCAAAAAAGTTGTAAACAATTTGAATGTTACGCTTGTGTTACAAGGTGTTGTAACGCTTATTGTTGTTTTTGTGTTAATTCCTTTTCATGTGAACACGATTTGTAACACAACAAGTTGGAATACATATATATAATGTTACGTTCTTATGATAGGGTTAGCGGCGGGTGGGGGACGCGCCGCGAAAAAAAATAGGGGGTTGAAACATGGGTATAGAAACAATCGTCCTAATCGCCTTCCTTAGAGTATTGGCGATTGCTTGGACGATAGCTTGGTTTGTGATCTTCCTTATGCAAAATATATTTAATTTGTATGAGGGATACAAGCAACGCAAGAGAAAGAAAAGGTTAGAGGGTTGGGGCAACAAATGAATGTTAGAATGTTGGCGGGCATAATCGGCATTGCATCTGTTTTTTGTGCAATGGCGGTTTACGTCTATATGCATTTCGCGGGGGTTCTTGCTTGAATACGCGCAAACAACATTATGCAATGACCGATAAGATCGCCATGCTGAAATTGATACGGGCGAAACTTGAGCAAGCGGAAAAGGCAAACGATGTTAAAGCCATAGAGCTTTACCGCCTTACTGAAAATGACGTTCTTGCCCAAATTGGAAAAATGTATCTTGAAATGCGGGGGGTTGAATCTTGAAATACAAGGCGGCGCGTGATATTCCAAAAGCGGCAAGGGAATTAAGAACATTAAGCCCGACCAAAATAAGCGAATGGGTAAGAAGGAATCGAACAAAAGAAGATGCAAGGGGTAAACGTCAACAACATGAGGTAACGCCGCAATCAATAACAATGTTCTTTATGCGCAATCCCAAAATCGCGGCGATCTTGGAAGCGGAAATTACAACGGCGGAAGTTTCAAGGCATGCCATAACAGAAGATTTATTCGAAAATGGGGCGTTCCGTAAAATCCCTTGCATCGCTAAATGGATCGGGAAGCTAACCGCAAGGGAAGCAAAACCCGCAACAATTAACAGAATGTTAAGTAACGTAAAATATGTTTGTCAAGGTATATTGCCGAAAGATGAAAAGGGCGAAAGAAGGATCATTGAAGGTTGGGGGCTTATACATCCGCGCGATCTAACGCTTGATGAATCCATTGCTTATTTGGTTGCATTGCGTGAGGTAACAACGCATACAAGGCGTTTTAGGATCGCCTTAAGGAATTTCTTAAAGTCAAGGGGCGTAAAAGATTGGGATGATATAAGCGGCAAGGCGGAAGCGGAAGAAGGCAAGTATTCGCATCTATACGTTGAAAAAGAACGCATTGAAATGATCTTCTATAAGTTAGATCAAATAAACCATGAAGTATATTTAGCTTCGAAGTTTGCGTTCAAAACGGCAACAAGGCTAACGGCAATGCTAAACGCCCATGCTAAATATTTCTTTGAAGTTGGCGGGCAAAACTTCTTATTTGTGTTTGAAAAGGCTTCGAGAGGTAAGCCCAAGCGCAAGATCAAGAAGTTTATTCCACAAGCCCTTAAAGATGAATTGCGAACACAAGGAAAATTGTTTGATGTTGATGAAAGAACCTTGAATACAACATTGCGTCAAGTCTTTAAAGAAGTGATCCCAGAAATCGAAAAGGAATTGAAAATGCCCTTCCACTTTTGGCGGCATATGTTCGCCCAACATATGTTAAGGGCAACGGGTTGGAATACAAGCAAGGTTGCAAAAATGGGAGGTTGGGGAACGGAAGCCTTAGAACGTTATTACGGGAAAATGGAAGATAAAATCGCGTTTGACAACGCCGAACAACTGATAAGCGCGATCTAACGCGCCCCCTCTATATTTTTATTACAGCATTAAGCGGTAAGAAATACCCGCATTTTCTACATTTAGAACCTTTATTTTTCCAAGAATACCATAAGCGCGTTTTGCATTTCGGGCAATGAATCAAAAGCCCCGCCCAACCGTTAATGTGCTTTTCCTTTTACCCAAGTTTTAAATCTGAATCCGCATTTTTCGCAAAATGTTACCCGATAATAATTGAGTGTGTTACATTGCATACATCGAAGGGTTTTTTTAAGGGGGTTATAATCATGGTTTTTAAACATCGGGCTTGTTGTTCCGCATATCTCACAAATCCAAAAGGATTTAGTAGAGGGCGAAAAGCCTTTTTTATATCGCTTTTCCACTTGTTGTTTATGCCATGTTGAATCATGGCAAACAGAACACCATATCTTAATTTCGCCTTTTTTTAGTTTAAAAAAAGTGGAATCAGAAAGATGTGTGAAATCCATTTTCTAACATCTTCCTTGAGGGTTGACATCTTGAACAATCAACGCCAATATTGCAACCAAGCCCCAGATCAACAACGCCCGATAAGGATTCGGCAAGATCAACGCGAAGCATATCAAGCCCCAGAAGGCAAGCACAAGCAAGGCGGCGGGTTCGATCCATTTCATTGTATAATAGGCGGCATGAAAATAGTCATTAATAGTGGTTAAAAGTATTCCATCATGCCTTTGATTGCCATACATACGCAAGTGATGCCCATTGTAAGGATTGTTTGATTGTTCCGTAAGCCCACCCATGCCTTCTTTATTCTTTTCAACAACCACGATCACCCCCTTCTTTTTTTTTAGTATTGAGGGCGGCAAGCATGCGCGCTTGATGCTGATTCTTCAAACGATTCTTTAACATACTTGCCGCCATTCTCAAGCCCCCGCCGCCGTTAAGAGATCGCGCAAAATCTCAAGCGCAATTTTGATTATTGCCCAGAAGCCAACCCAGATACAAAAAAGCACGAAAAGAATTAAACCCAGAAAATCAATCATTATTCGCCCTTCTTTTTATTCTCTCCCCTTCCTCTCTCTCAATTCTATAAGCAACAAAATGAGAAACCAAAAAGGCAACAAGCCAAAATCCAGAATTTACAAAACCAATAGAGACATACTCCAATGGAATAACATTAAGGGAAATATAGAGAAAAAAACACATCATTATAAGACACACCAAGCCAAATAAACGTAATTGAGTAGAATCCTTCATTTCAAAAACCCTTCTTTTCCTTTAAGAGTTTAATCAATTCGTCAACTTTTGAACGAAAAGAAGAAAATTCTAAAAGAATGTAAGCCATGAAAAGAACGGAAATAATCATATAGAGAATGTAAATAATTTCAAGGAAAAAGTATGCTTGAAAATTGTATGGGGCGGGATTTGCAACGATATAAAATTTATACATGATTTTGATCCTTCAATGTTTGATTATCTTTAAAGTAGATTGAAACGGCGTTATCTCCAATGATGATACATTCTATGTCGTTAAAATCAAGATCGGGATCGCGTTCAACCGCGTTAAGTAACGCCGCGATCTGTAAGAGTTCATCGGGTTCGATTTTAGTTTCCATTTAAACCCGCCCCCTTATGATGTTTCGTTCCAATTCTGTTAAATCCCATGTTGCAAGAACCCCGAACAAGTTTTTTGTCAACCGCTTGCATAAGATCGGATCGCGCGGCGGGCTTTTCGGGCGGGTTTTAACCCATTCTTCCGCTTCAAAAATGATGTAATAATGATATGGGATTATGCGCGCGCTTACCTCAACAAGAATACGCGGCGGAATCAAGGGGGCAATCGTTTTAAAACATCTATTCTCTAAATCTTGCCAACTGAATGTTTCGGGCGGTAATTCAACATCTTCTTTTAAGGTTTTAGTATCATACCAACCTTTTGCTCCAACTGAAAAGATCGCGCCCCCAGATTTCTTTTTCCATAAGAAGCAATGTTTCGCGTTTGCTTGAACAACGGCAAGGTTCGGGCAATCATCATTTTTCAAGCCCGTCTTTTCCATAGTCTTAAAAATGTCGATGATCGCCCCGCCATATCGTAAATGACCATATACGCTTAAGAGATCGCGCGTTAAACCGCTTCTTTTCGATAAATAACCTTCTTTTATGCCCTTTTTCAATGCCGCAAGTTCTGTTTTAACTTCTTGCTTACTTACTTCGATTGTTTCAACCTTCATTTTTTAACACCTATTCAACAATTCGTTCAAATATATAATCAATAATGTTGGAACAATCCGCACATTCAAGTTTTGCCGCTTCATACTTGCCTTTTTTGTATGCTTGTTCCAATTCATTAACTTCTTGCTTCAATCGTTCAATGAGATTTGCAAGGTTATATACTTCATAAGGCTTACGCGGGTATTTCTTTTCGATAACCGCAACGAAATTCTTTTCCATTTTCAACATTGCCAATGTTTTTGTCATTCAAACACCTTCAATTTTTTAAATAACGCTTGAAATGCTGTATAGGTGATATGCCCTTTTGCCATTTCTAAAACTTCGCGGGCATACTTGGGCGTTATCAAGTCGGGGCGATCAAGAAACAACTCTCTAACATTGTAAAACGCGAACCATTCACTAAAATTTTTCATATGACACGCTAATTTCTCAAGGGTTTTTGTTAATTCGTCAATGCGCTTATTGATCCTTTTAACATCGGTTTTTGTTGCCGCCTTAACCATTAAGAAGCCCCCCTTCGATCCAATGCAATTAAGATTGCATGTTCATCGCTTGGGGTTAGAAAATTACTATCCTTCAAGCATTTAACAAGTTCAATAATTGCATCTTTCGCCGTCATTATTTGCCCGCCTTATCTATTTGTTTTTGTAATTCTTCAAGCGTTTTATCAATTAATTTATGCATCTTTTCAATGTGCTTATCGTTGATTTCAATAGAACGCCTATTCAGTAAACTCAAGATCAATATTAAGAAATTCATTAATGTTAAAAGCCCGATCAAAACAAAAGGGTTTGCCGTCATTTAGAATCCGCCTTCTGTTTAATCTTGATAAGCCAAAAGCGGATCATGCCATAAGGGTTTGTTATAGGTTGAATGTCTATAATTTCATCGCCTTGCGCTTCTATTGATTTTTGCCATGCATAGAGTTCTAACTCCCAAATTTCCGCATGTGTTTTTCGACTTGCCCAAAAACTTTTGAACGCTTTTTTTAAAATAACCCTCATTGTTCGCCCGCCTTTTTCTCTCTATTTTCTTGATAATCAATAATCAACGCAATGCCCATTGTAAGAACAACCAAAAGCAATGTAACATATACCCATTGATTGATAAATACAACCGCCGCCATGCCCGAAATACCCCAGATAATAAGCATTGCCATAAAAGGCAATTTCAAGGGCTTAAGCGCGTTTGCTAATTTCTTTAATTTTCCGTTTGTTTCTTTTGATGTATTGCCCAAGAGATTCAACCCTAAATGTTTCTAACATTGTTTGATTTCTGCTTAACTCATAATAGCGCGATCTATTAGGATCAAGTAATTTTCCTTTTTTACGTCTAACGCCCCCGCCCATGTTCAACACCTTCTTTTGCGATCCATTCTTTAATTATGTTAAGATGCCCCGCGCTTGCCGCCTTAAAGTATAAGCAATGTTCGCATACGATACATTCATACGGGCTTTTTCGACATGCTTTACACCAAGTCTTAATGATTAATGCGAAGCCCGCGATTATTTCCTTTTCTTTATTTATCATGCAAGCCCGCCCTTGTTATCATGGGTTGTTGTTGAAGGGATCGCATGCATGCTTGGAATTAAGGTAATAATCCCTTTTGGCGTTGCACAAGTAAAAGCCCTATTCAACGATTCGGGGGTTATTTTAAACAATGTTTTAACAAGATCGGATTTTTGCCCGCGTAAGTATTTATCAATTTCCGCCTTAACATTGGGCAAATTAGGCGGAATCAATGACAATTTTGCATAGTATTTTATCCCTTGCTTTTCGGGGGTTGTTTCAACAATAGAGGAAGTATCGATTTTTGTTTTGGGTTTTAGAAATGCCATTGCCCGAATTGCAACGCTTGTTTTTTTAATGTAGTTTGCCGCCATGTATTCTTTAAGGCGTTCTTGTTCATCATCATTTAGACGTATGCTGATAGGCTTGGTTTTTGTCATTTACTAACAACAACCCATGACAAAAAAAGAATGGGGCGTTTAAGAATATAAGCCTTGCCGAAAGC
>JABUBK010000102.1_pt1 | contig 16374 bp, 13 predicted proteins | sample 7332671 | NCBI WGS metagenome assembly JABUBK01 (sample SAMN07256342, study PRJNA390944) | subsurface metagenome | isolation source: Methane hydrate marine sediment | place: Pacific Ocean: Eastern North Pacific, ODP site 1244 | collected 2002
TGCATATTTCTATTTTGATTCACTGCGCTCGCATTTGCGAGAGAGTCTTTCGAAGCTACCTGCCTAGGTATGATGGTTTCGTGCCTGCGCATACCACTGGATTTGGGTTGTTGACCCCTTTGATTTGTGTTGCTGTTACGTTGGCTCCTGCAAGGGAAGTTCCGAGTCGGTATATAAGTCTTTGAGTATTTGATGTGGAGGTTTGGGGCATACTGGCCAATGTCGATTGCAACATTGTGTCGTGCAATGTATCGTGCAATGTATCGTGTAATGTATCGTGCAATGTATCGTGTAATGTATCGTGCAATGTATTGTCCAAGCACATGCCGTCCCTATCAAGTATGCCAGATAGCTGATTACCGACTGTTGGTCGATCGCGAATCATATCCTTGCAACTCGATCTTATGTATCACCGCGCAACACATCCCAAGAACTATCCATATCTTCCTCCCGTCCAATAGATTGTGGTTTCGAAGGTCTCAGAACGACCAATGCCTTAACGGCGGGAATCCGTAGTATGTCCCTTTGAGACGTGCGCTACGTCCAATCTCGTGGAGATCCAAGCATTTGGATACCTCATCCACCAGTCTACCGTCCCCCATAGCAGCCATGATACGGGAGTTGATGTCGATGTCTGTGAGGGATTCCGAGTTAACCCAGAATAGCCTGTTCAAATTTGGACATGATAATGCTTTCTCCTTCAACAGAGAAGAAAGGATGGTCCATGACTCTGACGATGATATGGGGTTCTTGCAGTTGTATATTCTCAGATTAGTGGTCGACGCGCTGGAAGGGTTGATCATTGATGAAAAGGCGTCTCGCATGTACATCTTGTCGTGCATTTTAAGTATTCCAATCCTTCCTGTCTCGTCTCGATGGTCACGCTTGGTCCAAAAGACGGCGGATTCAAACGCTAGAAATAGTCGGGTCCAGTCTTCCCCATCATCTGGCGTTTGGTAGACGAGTTCGTTGGCTCGACTGGTTTGGATCATTTTTTCACTCGCTCTTGCTGAGATGCCTTTGAATAAACATAATAGAGCGATTTTGATTGCAAGTAACGCGGCTAATCCCAACTGTCCTTTCTCGACCAGGTCACACAATGGGTTGATTGCTGCGACATAGTTCGGAGACTCCACGGCATGATGACACAGCCACCAGATCAAAGCAAGCCCTCGCTTCACGACCGCTTCGAGAGATTTAGCAGTGAAATGATCATAACCCAAGGAACCAGCGAAAAGCATAATGTCAGTGTGGAATCTGTCAAGTTCATGCTGCAGGGCTCTCGAATGGACCATGTTGACTTCAGTAAGCTCGACGAAGAAGAGCGGACTTATGTCGGGGAACTGTGATCGAGCGACTTCGCTATACAGCGCCTTCGTGTGAGTGAGGTCATTGATCCGCTTACAGACCAGGCGGAGACTCTGGAGAGACTCAGCAGTCAAAGGTAGATAGGCAAAAATCGGTAATAGGAGATCGTCGGGAAGGTCTAGCAGTGTCAATGGTGATGCGCCGGCACTACCTGCAACAGCGACTGCCGAGTTGATGTCCATCTTGAGGGATTCAGAGACTTGTTCGATGGTGGAGGTTGCGTATTGAGAAAGAGAAGAATGGATGGAGAATTGGGACTGCAGGTAAGCATTGAGGCACAAATATGGAGAACAAGAGATGTTTGTGCAGTGCAAAGCATCCGCAGGCTTTCACTGAGGAAATGGGAAGTGAGTCACCAGTCCCATATCGATTCTAGGAGTTGACTCAACGACACTGCCAGGCAGAAATTTCGTCTCAAAATGGTTGTATTGGGACGCTTGCTTTTTGTCTATGCTTTGCGATTCATCTTTTCAGTCATGTTCCACGGGTACCCAAGTTGCTGAGTATATCGACAAGATATGGCAACCTCGGTGCTATGTACCCTCGCTACCGTAGTGATTACGTGCTGAATTGAGCAATGATTAGGTCGATGTATGTGATGTAGGATCGTTACAAGGTTCATCTGTCAGTGTCATCGTGAGCAAGCTGCAACTTATTTCAGAAGTGCCTGATTTTCAGGGCTGATCAACCAGGTGATATGGAACATGTGTAACAAGTTGAATGCATCTCTGTTATTCCTCCGAATCTGAAATGAGAAAGGGTAAGATACGTCGACGGGAGAGAACCATGGATATGGTGTTGTGTTTTAAGGTAAGCTTGACTCCCAAGCCTTCGGAATGTCCCGAAGTTTTGAATTTCGCACATTTTATATGCAAGATTGATGTTCACGCTTACAAAAAGCTAGGTATCGTATCCTAGTACAAGAAGTGTTACATGTTACTGGACAAGGCTAGAACGCTTCTCAGAAAGCAAAAAAGAAGGTGATATGCATCAGCCGGGAATCGAACCCTAGAGAGGATTAGATTATTGTCAACACTCAATGTGTTGCGGCTTGCTTACCGGGTCTAGTCGATGGCAACGACCAATTCTACCACTGAACCACCGATGCAATTCGGAGTCTGGATGAAGCAAAAATTTTCCTGTCAGATACCATATACCTTTGTTACCGCTGACCAATGATCGTGCGAAACACAGTTTGCAATATCCTTGCTTGTGGGCGTTCTTTGCGTCGGTAAGATCCATCTTTAGTCAAATCGATCTGCGCTATCGATGTGGAGTGACACCCGATGATGTGCTTCCCCCATTTTGGATGCGTGTCAATAGAGCTAAGCTACGCCATCAGCAGGTCTGGCGTGCTGCCTGACCACACCATTCAACACTTCTACGTTCTCTATATCTTGAATCTACCCCGCTGGCTGCGATTCATCTCAACGCCTTTCATCGCAAACAAAGATGCCACAAGACGACCGACCTCTCCTTGCTCGAGCCGATTCACGAGACTCCTACCGCGAAGCCAACGAAGAAGATGCTCTATTGACAGGACGAGCTCCCAACAATCCGGAACAGTCTGGATGGAAGAGATATCGTGAAGCTGGTGTAACACTATATGCTCTCCTTGCGACCATCACCATAGTGGTCCTTGCCATAGTTGTTGATCATGAATCGAGGTTAGCACATTCGCGAGGACCGGGCGAAGGCTGGGACAATGATGGCAAGCCGACGGGAAAGAGAAATCTTGTCTTCATGGTATCAGATGGTATGGGTCCAACGTCGCTGGAAATGACAAGAAGCTACAGACAGCATGTGGATGTACTTCCAGAGGATGACATCTTGATTCTCGATAAACATCTCATCGGATCATCAAGAACGAAAAGCTCGAATTCCTGGATCACGGATTCTGCCGCTGGTGCTACAGCATTTAGCTGTGGTTTCAAATCATACAATGGTGCAATCTCGGTTCTTTCGGATCACACTCCCTGCGGAACAGTACTTGAAGCAGCAAAGAAAGCAGGATACATGACTGGCTTGGTAGTAACAACCAGAATCACAGACGCAACTCCAGCCTGTTTCGCTGCCCACGTCAACAGCAGAGCGTACGAAGACATCATTGCAGAACAACTTGTCGGTAGTCACCCTCTCGGTCAGGTAGTGGACGTTATAATCGGCGGTGGACGCTGTCACTTCCTCCCCAATACAACTGCCGGGTCATGCCGCAGCGACAACACCGACGTCGTCAAACTAGCCAAGAAGAAACACGGTTTCAACTACATCGATAACCGCAAAGACTTTGACAACCTGGACGCAGAGGGCGCCATCAAACTTCCTCTCCTTGCCCTTCTCGCAGATACCGATATTCCCTACGAAATCGACCGCGTCCACGTCTCAGACACCTATCCCTCAGAATACGAAATGGCAAAACTCGCCCTTGCCGCCCTCGAGGCCGCAACAAAAGACAGCGACAAAGGTTTCTTCCTCATGATCGAAGGCAGCAGAATCGACCATGCCGGCCACGGAAACGATCCCGCCGCTCAAGTCCACGAAGTCCTAATGCACGACAAAACATTCTCCCACGTCCTCAATTTCCTCGAAAAATCCGACACCCCCGGCGTCCTAGTAAGCACATCCGACCACGAGACCGGCGGACTCAGTGCCGGCCGCCAAATAGGCTTCGCATACCCACAATACAAATGGTTCCCCGAAGTCCTGGCCAACGCATCCCACTCCGCCTCCTACCTAGGTCACAAATACGCTGACTTCCTCGCCTCCAAAGTTGGCCAAAAAGCCACACACAAACAAAAAGCAAAATACATCCGTCACGAACTCTTCGAGAAAGACTTCGGCATCTACAACGCGCTCGACGAGGAAATAAATTCCATCATCAACGCCACCATTTTCTGGCCACCATCCTATATCTTCGCCGATGTCATTTCGCAACGGGCAGATATTGGATGGAGTACACACGGTCACACGGCTGTAGATGTTAATATCTACGCTTCTGACGCGCAACATGCACGCGCGTTGGTAGGGAACCACGAGAACACAGATGTCGGCAAGTTTCTTGCCGACTTCTTGGATGTGGATGTTGAGGCTGTGACTAAGGAGATTGTGGAGAAGGGGATTCAGCAGGGTCCTGATGCTGATCCGGAGCTGGTTTTGAGTGGGTGTGGAGTTGGACATGGGACGGGACATCATGGGTATGAATGTCATGGTCATCAGCGTGGTGTCAAGGAATCAATGGGATCTGCTGAAGATATCGAGCTTCGTTAGCAAAAGTACTAATTTGGGAACCGGTTGGTTCATCCATTTGAGCGTTTGTTTTGTCGACTTAGAGTCCATTTGCATGTCCCGGAATCGATACTAAGAATTTCTGAAAATTTATACAATGCGGGTGTGGGAGAAGTTGCAGCATGCCCACCACTAGTATTATCTGAACATCTTCTAGCTACTACTCCGAATTTGACAGAGAATTGTGGTACATCATTGAACATTACGTATACATGGACTCGTCTCCCTGTGGCAGAGTGTAATTATATCCGATATAATTATATCTAGAGGCCGATTATATATATAATTTATATCTAGGTATAATATAATATATAATTATATATATAGTTATATATTATATTTTTAATCTTGGCGCTAAGATCTCTAATTATAATATATCAATAATGAGCTCGATTTCGAATACTTACTTAGTATACTATATATAGTAATCTTGGCGCCAAGATTATATATTATATATATAATATATACAATATTATATCTCAAAGCGAATTATATATATAATTATATCTTATATATTATATATATAATTATATTTAGATATAATCTTATACTCTGCCCTGTGGTCAACAACGCTGCCACTCAGAACGACGTGGACTGCCCTGATGGTGTGCAATTTTATTACCCGATCCTTTACCAGCATTGCTCTCGAAAGACACTTCCAAATCATACTTGTGTCAGCAGTTCTCAGTAGACGCTGATATCACGAGCTGGTTCTGAACAATCTTACTCTCGTACGTCTATGTCGAAATCCGTTTCTCCATTTTCCAACAAGCGATCCCTAGCCGTGGTGAAGATAGTACGAGAAGCTCGCACAAATGAACGCTTCTGGTGAACCCCATTCGACACAAAAATGTGTTCAAGGACTTCGAAATGCGTTGTCAATGTCACTCGTTTGTCGTTCGGATCGCCTGGCGAAGGACATGGAATGTACCTCGCAGTACGTTAGTCCCGAGCGTTCTCAAATGACTCTGAAATCGGTAGGATGGCCGATGACTGGTCGCTTTGGGGGCGTAGCTTCTGGATCGATAGTAGTCCCGGAATGATTGGAATGACCATCCCAGCAGCGAAGAGGCTTAAGGAGATCCGTGAGGCGAAACCGGTGAGCAGTCGGATTGCCATCAGCGTTAATGCTGAGATTGGCTTTGCGGTCGCGATTCTGACTTGCGATGTTGAAGAGTATCTGGGTTGGTGTGGGAGGGGGGTTGTTGGGCAGAATTCGATGGAGGATCAAGGCGCCTGTCGGGAGGTATTCGATTGAGGGGATATTGGACGGGGGAGGCGGAGTGAAAGGCTGCTTGCGTTGGTGGTAATAGTACGTTGGGTGTAGGGGCTGACGTTTTGATGCGAGGGATGTGGATTTGGACGTGGGCACCTCCGAGTCAGCGATCGAAAGCGAGAAAGGAGGGAAAGGAGAAATATGGATAGGATTCGGTTTGTGGATTGTTTTGTGCTGCTTGTTACCCTTCCTTGTTGACGAGGGCTGGATTGATGGTGCTTTGGAGGCCATGGTTTCTGTGCTTCATGGTTGGGTCGATACATGTTGGATGGTTTGTTGGGTTTATGAAGGACATTGGGATCTCTGGTTGGTGAGACAGAGATGTCTATCTGGTCTGGTATGAATTCGGGTGTGCGAGACCTTGGTTTTGGGCTGATAATGGTGAGCTTTGGGTCTTCCGAGACAGGACCTGAGGGTGGTCATTTGGGCTGATACAGAAGTTCTTTGTTAATGAAGACAATGTGCAAGTAGCTCTCTGTGAAACTGAAGTTCTGAGTACAACCTGTGCCATGCGTCAATTCACGTATCAACTCAGGATACTCGCTGACAATGAGAGGCATTGAGGACTATGGGTTGTTGAATAAGACCTGGTCGGGATCATTTCTTGACCAATAAAAGCGAGCTCTACCTTGTGAATCATCGAGAATTGGACGAGACCATTTTTTTTTTTTTCAACAACAATCCGTCTTAGGCCTTCGAGAGGTAAATGTCTCAGCCGATTACTTCTGATTCAGACAAGCAGTACTGTAAATTAACTGTCTGTGCCTGATTGATGAAAATGGTGATAAGCAGTGTCATCATTCTTGGGCCAGATCTGCCAGCGACCCTTAGCATGAACGAGACGTTTAAACTCTGGATAGCCATATCATGATAATGAATGATTAGAGAGAATGGAGAGATGGATTTCCAGGTGTTATTGTCCATCGGAAATGGTTAGATTTGGGCTTGAACACCTTCATTTCGCCTCAGCTGGTGGATTCCGATACACGACCCTTCAGCCAATCGGGGTTAACCTCCAAAGCTTCGCTATTCAGGAGTATCCCTACTTATCCTTCTTCACTATCCATCACTCTCAATCTACTCCAGGCCAGTCCTTGTCTTTGCATCAGATATCGCCACTCCCATGTCCATCCATCAAGAACCTCGTTCATGTGGGTGTTCAGCACTATGGAGTACCTCGGACATATGTATCGATGTTCGAGAACAATGGATGCCGTTGTTGACAATGCTCCCTCGCAATATTTGCGCATCCAGTATCTTCATCCATCGATTCAGAGAAGTTTTTTCGATTATTTAGACAGGTTGACTGGTCCTGCAGTACCTATTTCCTGCCTGAATATGCCGTCAAAATGCTGGAGCTGCTTTTATGTTACAGTCCGGATGGACATGTTCACTTGCATTACCTGCCATTTTCTCACCGGCACATCAATTGTCTCGAAAGCGATCTACCACCCGGAATTGGGCTCCAGACTAGCAGCATCTGATAGTCACTGTCGGAATACTCTTGTGGACTGGCATGCAGCACCAGTGAGGCCCTATTCAAAGTAATGGCCAAGAGAAGCACAAGATGCCTTCGATTTGGATGTGCATCTTCTACTTGCCAGGAGCTCAGATGTGAACTGTCCGCCGAACACTTCCATTGTATGACTATCAGGAAGCAGTGCTTGGAATGCTCACTCCCAGTGTCGCTCCTTCTCGAACTGCCAACGACCTGAACACCCGGATCCACTACACATCGTACACTACCTCTTTCCTCGAGCGTGCCGTTTGCAAGACCTGTTGTCGCACTGATCAATGCAGTCACACCAATCGTGAATCTGTCCTTCCAATTTTTTCTCTGTTTGCCATCTGGATTCTGCAGGCGCCGCTGGTGAACAAAGCCGATAACCGACCATGCATGCTATTCGTACTCACGCTTCGTTGTTTCGGCCAGGCAATCCTTTGTTGGGCGACAACAGAATTGTTCTCTGTTCTTCGTGATTTGACCCCGTTCTTGTTACAATGCTTCGAACTATATGATGAAACACCTTACTTGGCTGACGGCATATTCCCATCCACCACGGCACACTTCCTTCACTTCAAGATCCGCTGGTCAGATCTCAAAGAGCCCATTCTATCCTCGACACTCGTTCCGTCCTCAACTCGCACATTGACCATCATTGAGTAGCAATCTCATTGTTTGACATACCTGTCACGATTCTTGCGTTCAAGCTTGACCTTTCAAATCGCGCCTCAATGACTCCACAAATATTCATAACTAATGCCGATGACGAGAAAGTACCAAGCTCGTTCTTTACACAAGAGCCTGTGCCTGACGTATCGCAACATTCAACGGCCAGGAAACATTCTCGGTTCGGCCGGTACGTTCCAAATGGATCCTTGCACCTAACAACCTTCGCAGAGCGGCACACTGACAATGACCTCAAAGTTTTCCCTGAATTAAAAGATCACAGCACAGCCCCGTCGCTCGATCGTCCTCGTGAACCAAATTCAGTCGATAGTTCGCTCTTCCAGCATCCTCTTCGGAAATGTCTACATGGTACTTCCCTTACCAACTTGAATATCGCAGGGGTGGAGACCCTTGACGACAAGGATGTCCCTGTGGATCATTCGGACAAACAGTTCCAGATCAACTTCCACCAAACCATCAAAAGCAAACAAAGAGAGGACTCCGGCTCGCACATCATCAGATTGCGACTTCGTAAGCCTATTCTGCAAGTCATCAAAGTACAACCAGAGGTCATCGTCGCTCCTAGGAAAGCTCATCAGATACATGAGTTGATTTCAAAACCCTTCGTGAAGACTGTGACGCCCTTCCAAAACAACGATATGAATGACATTGCACTGACAAGATCTGGTCCACAACATGAAGACTTAGATGGTGCTCTTGGACTGGGTATCGCTACGACTGAAGTTGTAGCCAACAGCCTGGCCAAAAGCATAACTCCCGACAACGATTTCGAATGGTCACTCGTTCACAATAAACGAATCGACACATCCGATAGCCTCGAATCTCCTCTTTCTATCTTATCGCCACTTTCGCCATTCACCGACACTGAAGAACTGATAAGTTCGTATCACTGTGCTGAACGTTTATGTCGACGTCTCTCCAGCATCAGCGACGACTCGACCGAAGGTCTTTCACTCCCAGTAGTGACTAAGAAGTCTTCTGCTGAAATCATAGTAAATGGAAAACCACATGCTCACCCTTTGCGGTCAAATCCAGTGACAGAGAATGATTACATAACTCTGCCGGAAACGCCAGCATGTCTATTTCCACCGCGCACAGATTCACTTCAATCTTCAACAATAAGCTCCAAGGGAAGCATCTCTGATGCAGTGAGCCCAAGAACAACTCGACCTCCATTTCCTCCAAGAAAAGACTCGTTACTGCCTTTGAACTCTTTCCTTAATGCACAGACTGAAAGGCCACGAACTTCTCATGGATCACACAGGCTTTCACGAGCCGACCTTTTCAGCTCCAGCAACAAATCCGAACTTTCTCTTGCGACACCCGCACAAAAGGCGAAGCTTCTTCATCGTCGCAGTGCATCCGTTGCTGATCTCTTCCACTCCCTGACGAACAAGTCTGCCAACCGATCTCAATCCGTGGCACCACAAGTCTCAGCTCCAATACTGATACAAGCCCCGGCCAAACCTCCGGCGACAGCTCCAGTACCATCTAAAGTCCAACCTCCGGTATACCAAGTGACTCCATATACCATGCAACCACCTTTTCGCTCACAAACCTGGAATATGTCCCAACTCTCGACACAATCAAGCGCTAATACCTCCAACATCAGCAATGATGTTAGTCTCACTCACAGCGCATCACAGACATCCCTGCATTCGAATAACGCGAACCGCAGAGCATTCGTCATGCAACGTGCCAACACATCCGTATTCTCATTACACAGTCAAAATTCGACACAAGATCTCAACGGCATGTTATCTGGTTACGACACTCATCCCAATAGAAATGAAACTATCAGTCCCAAGACAACAAGTCTTGCTCCACCTGTACCACCGAAACACGAGGAAATTGAGCGTTTGAATCGTCGGGGTAGTGAGACTGTAAGGATACCGGCGCCTGTACCAGTCGATTTGAAGGAACGGCGGTTCAGGAGGGTATTGAATCTGAGACGGGCTAACGCGGTAAGACATGATTATTTTCACTTTGAGCCTTCTTCTGTCACTGCTAAAAACAGACACTCCAATACTCACACTAGCACGATCACTGACGTATCTTTTCTACTCCATTCCCATCAAAATCGTACCCAACGCAAAACCAAGCCTACATTTACATACAAAATCACACCCAAATCTAAACCCAAGTCCCAATCTAAAACAAAGACCCACACTGACATTCTCAAACACCAGGCCTTCACATCAACCCTCAACACCGGCAAAGCCAACAGCCCCCATCCAAGTCCCAATTCATTGAGTCCGGTAGAAGAAGGCGGCTTCAGGAGTCGACGGACAAGTATCTATGCGGCGCTTGCACCCAGTATGATTCAGATTGATGTTGCCGGGGCTGCAGAGGTGAGGCGGCAAAGTGAGTTCCGGGGTGGGATTGTTGGGGTGAGGAGGCGGTAACAATGGGAGAGAAGGAGAGGGGACGAGATGAAAAGGGAAGAGGAAGGGTAAGATGTAAACATAAAGCGATTCTTTGGCAGGTTTGAATTTTTGGGTATGGTTGCCTGGGTAGGCATTGTATTGTATTGTATTGTATTCTATGCTTCTGATCCGGGAACACGGCATCTTGCATGTCGCGGCATCGCTGGAGGAAGGAACCTGATGTAGTATTCAAGTAGTCATCTCCGTTGCCAACTCTTATAGTTGCGTGGCCAAAGTGATCACCTGGAAGTGATCGCTCAACATGCAAGTTCCCAGCGGCAGACTCAAACACTGGAAAGAACAAGATGTACCAATATGTAGCATCTATCTTTTGACCAGGGCGGTGAACCGTGATGAACTCCCAAATGATCATCAGAAGTGCCGCAATCAGGAGAGTGACCATCAGAATCAAACCAATAGCCTTCAAGCACGTTGTAATAGCTTTCCGCAACGTTGTGGATCTGCCATAAAAATAGTTATAGAGACTGCTCGCCGAAGTCATCACGATTGTAATGACGATGGCCCGGTCCATTGATGTCGCCCAATTCATGTTGTATTCTTCAGGTGTGGATGCTAGTATGGTTTTTTGGAAGTTTAGTGCAGTATGAGCAGGAGAGTAAACGAACTAGCTCGCTTCTTCGTGGGCCGATGTATATATATATATGTTTGTGTGTATCATGTGTCTCGGACTGACTGACTTTCTGTTGATACCAAATTTGAGGACTGCACGGGTCGTAAAGTCTGCCTCACTGCGCCAAGAGTAGTGCATGGATGACTTCCCTTGGGATGGTATTGAAGTCTTTGGTTAGGCTGGATGATAGTCGGGCTCGATGATAGTCGGGCTCGATGAATGATTCGATGTCTGAGATGTGTTCTCGCTTGTGCTGGATGAGATTGTTTTGAGTGAGTTTGCTGAAGTACACATCGCTCTTTGCCGCTCTGAGTTGGGGTATTGATCCAGTTCTTCAAACAGAGGCTGTGATATCTCGGGTTCTCGGAACGATACACTTCTTGCCCCTGTGGATCCATCTTTTGTGTTTGGATGACCATTTCGGCCCGTAAATTCAAGTCGTAGTACACGTCCATCTCTTTCCCGCCGGAGTGAGTGGGTTCAACCCCTGATCATCTCGATCTCATCCTCGACCTCCCAATCTCCACATTCAACCCTACTCATCAGCTTCTTGATCTCTTGACCAGCGAGCGCACTTGGTTTCCACCAGAGTTCGCTCAAAGTTCTCCGCCAATCGTACCAGGTCTCCTACAGGTTCAAACCGTTTCAGGTCGTTGAAAGATATCGGGAATGGGTCTATTTAGGGATGGGTAGGTTCTCTGGACACATTGGATTGAAGTGCTTTTGTGTGGAGCAACGATCGTTACTATATCCAATGGAGCTTGGCCATCGTTGGGGAACGGTACGTGGATCAGGCTGAGAAACAAGACAGCAACCCAATGGAAGAGAATGATGATCTTGGACATAGTTGAAGTGATAGGGCTTTCCATCACTGTGGCTTGTGAGAATGTAGCGAACTCTTGATATTGTGGTCTGATGGATCCTGGAATTTTTGTGTTGGTGAGTCCTGTGTACGATGTTGGATCTGATTTCTCATCGGACGGAGACGATGAGTGCGACCAAGGCGTGACGTTGTCGCTGTAGTGGGCTGGGTTTTAATTGACTACTACCTCCTGGTCGTCATCTGGTTCACCACCTCATCTGCCATCCGACCGAAAAATGAACAGTCCACGGCGATGTGATCAGGGTATCATCCTGGTCCAGAATCACCAGTCGACGCCATGCTCTGCTATCGACCAGCTCCAGCGTGAATTTCAGCTGGCGTTTGAGTTGGAGTCGATGGGGAGACTTGTTTGAGGTACTCCGTCTCAGCGCTGCACGCGTGACTGCCGGCATTGTTTTTCGGCGTTGTGTTTGGTCGATATTGTGCTCAGACTGCTTTCGAAAATCGATTGTGAGGAGATTTGTTGATACTGAGCGGGAAGCAACACCGTTGAGAACGACAGCTGCGTTCTTTCCATCACGTCTTGTCCTGCTGCATCTCTCCGACTTGTGCTAATGACATGTGCGTGTGCCTTGAGAAGCTGATGCGTCGAGTGCGAATACATATATATATATATATGTATATTTTGGTGAGTACACCGATCGTTCTGGGTTCTCAGCCGACCGTGCTAGGTCAACGGTGACACTCAAGGGCTTTGTTACTGCCGATGTCCTTGCTTCCGTCGATGATGGCAAGGATCAGACATGTGGGACTAACGGCGCACTTGATTGGCTTTGCTCAACTGCCATTGAAATCATCTGGTGTTTTGAGACCCCGAGGATGAATGGAATCTCGGTGGACCATCGCAAGTCTTGTAAGGCACCACACGCTTTCGGAGAATTGCTTTAATGGCGATCGAATGCTTCCATTTGTGAGCAGTGACAGTTTCATCGATGTTGTCCGTGAAAGTGCGAAGACCTATGAGCACATTGGTGAATCCACATTGCGTACAGACAATTGCGCGTCCACATTCTGTCAAGATCCCGGTATGGTTATGGTCGTCGAAAGGCTCGAAGCAAATGAGGTATTCATTGATCGAGATCGTTCTGGATTGGTTGCTGTCCCATAGTTTGACGATCTTCATTCAGGCAATGCTGAGCCAACTTTCCCGTATTAGCTTCTATACTGCATTGACAAGAAGCTCGACCATAGCAGGGTAACATCTGCAGAAACGGGCGAGCTGACATGAATTTCCAGAGTGTCATGACAAAAATGTCGTCCTGCCCAGGGAGGATTGTGGGCGATACACGATTGATGCGTCGATACGATGGAAGCCTGCTTATGCTTTGAACCTCGAACTTGCTGTGTGATAGTCCAGGGATGTTGATCGAGGCAGCAAAGGTCAGTTGGTTTGATGGGTGATGACCGTGTGTCGAGCATCGGTTGGATTGTCCTTCGATTCAAGGGGTTTTAGGATGATCGACCTCTCGTCCTCACTCACCACGGCGGGCTGTTCAGATATAGCCTCAGGAAGATTGGGATCATTGTCTGTGACAATTGAAAAAATAGATTTCTCTCTCTGATACATCACCGACGTCGCCATTGATAGCTAGCAGCGAGATCTGCTGCCGGTCTACTAGTGCGGATGTCTGCTCTTCTTGGGGCGAGTGATCATCGACGCATAATAACGGTTGAGGCTGAAGATTCGCGCATGAGCCGCCCTCTGATTTATGTATATATAGTGTAGGTGTAGTGTAGTGGATACCGTACATGGTGTTGATGCTTCCGATACTTTGGACTGTGAACATCGGAGAGAGTTGGTCGTATTTTGCGTGTGATGTCAGCTTTGGCAAGCGCAGACGAGTTGATGAATTGAACTCAGACGACCCATCGGTGTTAGATGCGAGACCTGAGCATCGAGGGCTTCGGAGTCCGTATGGAAGCTGGTCAGGGACTTTGCGTGCAATTTTTCAGTCCTTCCGCAGCCGAAGTGTACACATGTCACCTGGGGTTGTAGGATCTTGACAAAATCATACCACATGATGTGCAGAAGATAGGCACGGCGGGCTAAGTCGTTGGCGGGACTGCCATCATCACCTCGGAATACGTTGGACAAGAAGGTGTCTAACGACTCCTTTTCTCCAGTCCCCAGATATTTTATACCGATTCATGCTCTTGACACATGGCACACCCACTTCTGAGGGTCCTGATCCTTCTAGTACATGCTTTTCCATGATCTGGTGCCCCATGCAACCTTTGAATCGTGTTTGAGCTGCAATACTGGTACCGACGTTCTTGATTTCGGTGGCCGAAGTAGCTTCCGCCGTAGAACATTGTGATCTCTTCTCCAGGTCGACCCATCGTAGCTGTAATCATGTATCGATTACTGCCGGTGATCAGAGTGCATGTGGAAAGCCTCCATATCAGGAATGCTTAGATAAGCAGGGTACAGGGAGCACTGGCCATATTGGTGTGGCTTCCGTTTGAGATGAACAGTGTTAATATACCGTGAAGGTCGGTCTTGCCGTCAGTTTTGTGCAAGCTGGATCGACTAGGTGGTACTGATTTGAGTGACATGAATGGTGCTGCTGCCGATGTGAGCACTTAGGCCTTCCATGTGAGTAGGAATATATGTATTTCTGAGGATGGATTGTTTTGAAGGAGGAAGGGATGATGAGGATACTGTGGTCATTGTGTGTGTGGAAGAAGTGACTTCTTTGATGCAACTGCATCCGCAGTGCGCACCCTGATAAAGATTGTGACGTGGCAACAACGGACCTCAACTTGCTCCTGGCTGATCCGAATGCGTGCAGCCATTGAAATCAAGCTTGTCCGCTTAGCCAAGCTGTTGTGACGCAAAGCATTGCCATCTCGACCATGGAAACAGGCAACAGTGGGGATCGTAGTTACACATGAGATGAGTTTGAAATTGCGGATGCCGACCAAAAGGCAAGCATCACATCTTGGAACATTGAACACAGACTAGATGCTTACCAACACCAGGGTTTGAACCAGTTTTGCGGATCAATAGTGAGGCCAGCTTCGACTCTCCTAGGTTGTAATGCACCGCTAGACTATGACACCAAAAATTGCAAAAAGAGAAACCTTCACTCTGAAATTTCACGTTTTTAAGTGACGTCTTTCCTCTTGAAACGTATGAGTAACACCCTCTCTGTCTGACATGAACTTTGATCTGGGTCAGTACCGTGTAGGAGGAACGATACATTCGAAGTTAGCTCTGCCCTCTAAGCACTGCTTGGATAGCTCTCGCCACGCTTGCAACGTCGATACATCGCAGTAAATGATAGGAATAGGTAGACTAGACCTCCGCCTGGATTAGTAATTCGGCCAATGACAATGCGTCCGTGTTGAACTGCAGTCCTTCCGGGTTGTGAGCAAACCAGCAGTAGGAAGACCACCAATTTGGATCACAAATCGGATCCAGCGGTCCGTCGTACACTATCTCCGAGTGCTTTACCATCATTCCTTTGCCGACTAAAGCAAGGTTGAACCCAGTTTGACGCGCTATCAATGTGGTGTCAAGTCCCTTGAACTGAAGAATAAGGTCTCCTCGTTGCACATTAGTCGGTCCAAATCCTAAACGGAGGATTTCACCTTCGGCACTTTGTTCGAGGATCACTGGTGGCTTTCTCAATTCAACATTGTTGTGAGCGCGTTTATCGTCAGTATGCAATGGCAAGTACTCTAAAGGCACCATCAGGTCGCCGTGGCAGGGGTAATTGTGCAGATGGTATAGTTCGGCGCATCGATCGGCAGCGCCCACTGTGTTTGTAACGAAGTCAGAAGGAAGAGCTGAATGAATCGGACGAGATGAATTTCTTCGTAGTTTTGGCACACCTTTACCAGGCGGTGACAGCTGTTTTGAAGACACTTTTGTCATCTCGTAGCCAATGTGTTGTCCCCAGTCATATGACTCAAGTTGATTTTGAAGATCTCTGACGCTTGTCCACCACCATACTCTCAGGATTGGCGAGACGTACTCCGAGGTAATAACAAAACGTTCGTTGAGAGATCGGTCTGCGACTAATTGTGATCCAAAGTTTCTGAGATATTCGGTGATGTCGTTCTGAGTGATATGCAATGATCGTAGGAGTAGAACGACAGCTGCAGGTAGAACAGTATCTGATGGGAGCGAGGGTCTGATACAAGATAGGGCATCCATGAACACTTGGATGATTAGCTTTCCATAGTCAGCTGTCATGCCATTTGTCTCTCCTGTTTCGGGATTCTCAAGACAGTCTGAAGCGAGACCGAGAATGCCATATATCTTGTCCCGTCGTTCTGTGCAAGTAGAGTCGGAGTACTCCTGGAGTA
>JABUBK010000103.1_pt1 | contig 16274 bp, 27 predicted proteins | sample 7332671 | NCBI WGS metagenome assembly JABUBK01 (sample SAMN07256342, study PRJNA390944) | subsurface metagenome | isolation source: Methane hydrate marine sediment | place: Pacific Ocean: Eastern North Pacific, ODP site 1244 | collected 2002
TGGTTTTTTTTGTGAATTCTACATGGATCCATATTTATTTTTCTGCGATTTTAATCATTTTTCTTATCTAAAACATATTTAGATTGATATTTAGGAACTTTTGACATAATTCTAGAAAATCCTAAAATTAGGAAATGTGTTAGCAAATACGTTGAGAAATACGTTGTTAGACTCTCCCTCTCTACTGTTGCATTTTGAATCATCAATATTAACACAATGCAATACAACAGGCTACAAATAATAGTAGAAACGATGTAATGAATAGATATTGTATTTATACCTTTGCGATTTAATTCAATGAATTCTCTTTCTCTCTTTCTTGCTATTCCGAAAATGAAGAAATAGGAGAGAAAGCGTCCTAAAAGTGTTGATAATAGGGATAATGAAATTACAGATACCCATAACATTATGAGATCCCACGTTAATAACTCAGCTAAGGGGAGTTCGGACACATCTAAATTAAATAATTCAAATTTTAATACAAATAGCGAAAAAAAGGTAGCTGTAAGAAGCGAATGCACGAGAAAATAGATATTTAGCATTAAATATTTTCTTTCATGTTTTATCCTCTCTATTTTTGAATATATCATCATCATTATTAATCGTCTTTTCCAAATAAAAAGAGATCTTTTTGAATATTTCTAATTTACTTTTCTTTTATTGTTTTTTCCATAAATTCTACAAGTTTGAGAATAAAATCATGCCAGGATAAATCATCTTTATATTTAATAAGTTTTTCAAATTCAGAATCTTCAAAATAAACATTAATTTGCTTTTTTTTATTTTCTCTAGTTTTTCTAATATTTACTTTTATTAACTCTCCTTCCTTAAGTTTCAGTTTATCCCAAATCTGTTTTGGAATAATCACTTCCTTTGATTTTCCGATTTTAATAAAGAAATATGTTTTTCTAATATTTTTCTCTAAAAAATTATCTTTCTTTTCCACTAATTTATTATTAAATCTCTCGTTTATGGAATTGATAAGTAATATTTTCTCTCTTTCTCCATCTATAGATTCAATTAACAATAATTTTTCTTTTAAGGAGAGATTCCCTAATTCTCTTTCTCTTATGAGGGTATTTACATAATTTTCATGGATCTCAAAATAAACTAATTCCTTATTTCTATATTTTGATATTGATGTATTTTTATTATTAAAATGTTGCCCCATTCTTTGAAATAAATTATTAGTTTGACCAACATAATAGAAAGGGTTGTTTTTATCATTCCAACATTTTATTATATAAACAAAACCTAATTGTTTGGAATATAATTTGTTATAGAATGAAATATCTCTTTCATAATTGTTAGTCTTCATTCTTATTCTCATTGATTTTCTTAATATCTATTTCGACTAGATCTCCTTCTTTAATAGTTAATTTTTCCAATATATGAATTGGGATAATAATACCTTTTGAATTACCAATTTTTATGATCTTTAATGTAGTTTTCATTATTTTCAATTAATTATAGTTTATTCTGATTATTTATAATTTAGTTATCATAAAAGATAAGAATATTTATTAATGGTTTAATCTAATTGTATTATGTTATAATAATTTATAACAATAATTCCAACAATAACAACAAAAAGATGTGAGAAAAAATTCAAATGGTTGAAAGTTTTAAGGATTTCGATTATCTCTCGGATATATTTGATTTTGTTTTAGAAGAGAATTACACAGAACCCTTTAATATAACCAAATATCCCATACAAATACAAGTAAAAACAATCAAAGGGTTATCAGGTGAAAAAAAGAATAAGAAAAACAAAATATTTTATCAAATTTTTCATACGGTTTCAGGGGATACTATAACTTATGGGGAGGTATCTTTTAATACGATATTTGATTTTGAATTTAAGGCTTTTCTGGACACTCTCGAAAACAATTTAAACAAATTCGATATATCAGATGAGATATTTTTAAATCCTGAAAATATAGTTTAAAATAAAAAGTGAAAAAAATATGGCCGAGAAACAGAAAATTGAAATTGAAATCGAATCTAAATTGTTAGAACAATTAAAAGTTTTTAGTGTGTATATGAATTGTACAATCGAATCCCTAATTGGTAAGATACTAAAAAAAGAGATAAGATACTACACATGCGATAATTTCCAACATTTAAATGAATTTCCGAACGATATTCTTTTTTTTGATAATCTAATTAACGAATTTTTAAAAATAGGTGATTAAAATAGAAGATAAAGAACCTTTAGATTATATAAACCCTACGGAACGAATTGATTTAACAATTGAATTACCTCGAGGTATCATAGATATTATTGAAAAACTAAGTAAGTGGTCGGGTAAATCAAAAGAAAAAATAATTATTAGGTTTATTTTTTGCGAACTAGAGTTATTAACTGGAGACAATGACGCTCTTTGTGAATATCTTGAATCCTTTATTGAAGAAATTACCGATAGTCTTCACGATTTTAATATAAACTATAACCTAGGTTATCATGAAGAATAAATTCTAAATCTCTTTTTTTTTATTTGTATTTTTTATAATATTCAATAGCAGTAATTTCTACTCCACTTAAATCTTGTTTCAATTTCATATCAGAAATGGTTTTGTCGGAGATATTTTCTTCCCATATGATATAATCATCATTTTATTTTTTATCTACTTTTAAATGGTTTTCACTTACCTATTTTTGCGTAGCCTTTAAATAATATAAAGTTAATACTTTATTTATAAAGTAAAAACTTTTATCTGGCAAAAATGACGATACTTGACAGGAAAGAGTTCAAAAGAAAGAAAGGACATTACTCTAAGAAAAAGGCTGGTCAAATTGCCAAAGGCTGGAGAAGCAAGGGCTTTTATGCAAGAGTAGTGACAAGACAATCTAAAGGAAAAAAGCATCATGTCGTTTTCACAAGAAAAAGATAAAAAATAGCTTCAGAAATATTTATTTAAAAAAGATAATGAGATAATGAAAAAATGAGAGCAAATAAAAATTTGTTGGTAATTCCTATAATAGTAATGTTTATAGTAGGAATGATGTTAGTTATTAGTTTAAGTGGAGATGTTGATGAGTTTGAAACACCTGTTCTCCATACAATATATCCCAATCCAGATACGGATAGATATATTTATTTATTATGGAATATCACAGGAAGTGCTATAAGTTCTGATATATATCGTAGTAAAGATGGTGAAGATTATATATACATTGCATCACACTTCGGATTTAGACGATCTTCAATGCCTTTATTACAAACCTATGAAGATACCGTATTATTTTCAGGAAACTATAGTTATAAAATAAAAGCGGTGTATGAAACAGGTGAATCAGATTTTTCAAACATTGAGTCAGTTACTGTAATTTTAGATTAGAAAGAGGTTAAAAAACGACATTATTTGAATGATATTCCCCCTTTTTAGATTCACTAATTTTTCTCTTAGTTTCTTCAGAATGATATTTTCCTTTCATAGGACTTATTCTCCCCCTAATAGATTCACTAATCTTCTTTTTGTGTTCTTCAGAGAGATGCTTCCCCTTATTAGCTTCACTAAGCTTTCTTTTGTGTTCTTCAGAAAGATGTCTTCCCCTCAAAGGACTTGGTTTACCTTTTTTAGTTTCACTAATTTTCTTTTTATGTTCTGCAGAAAGAGGTTTTCTTTTATTTTTTCCTTTATTATCTTCACTAATTTTCCTCTTAGTTTCTTTGTAATGATATTCAGTTAAGAGACCTATAACTTCTATATTTTTATCAAGATCACTCATATCCTTATTTATTTTATAATATTGAGTATTATAAGGAATTATAATACCCAAATCTAATAGTTTATGTGTTATTTTTCTTAAATCATATCTCATTTTCCCTTTAGTTTCGGTGTATTCTTTTGTTTTTGGGGATAATTCCAAATCTGATAATAAGAAATTGGTAATAACAGTCCTGGAATTATAATAAGAATTGTTTTTTACATATTTTAAAGCATATTTTTCAAGTTCTCTTTTTATTTTCCTTTCAGGAAGATCTAAAATTTGCATTTTTATTATTATTAATTTTTTTTTAGAGTCTTATAGATATTATTGAACATGTTTTAAATAAATTACCTATTCCTGGATGTTTCCTACTCACTTTTGAGTATGGTATTTAGTAATACTGAAAACAAAAAGTATATAAATAAGTATTACTTTATTCCATTTAGTAATACTAAAAATAATAAAATGATAAAAATGTTGTTAAAAGTTTTGATAAGTAAAGAAGATGGCTTAAGTGAAGTGTTTGAAATAACCAATTATTATGAGGAATCAAATATCTATTTGGAAGCTGATATTGATGATGTTAAGGGAATAGATGGAAGAGCAATTGTATTGCAAAATAATTTATATATGGATGAAAGTGATGAGTGGGAAAAAATAATAATTATTTCAAATACAGGCCTAGAATTAACAAAATTCATAAATAACGGTGGAAAATAAATGGTTGATAAATTTACACCTGAAGAGGCAAAAAAGGTATGGAAGATTGCCTATTGGACGGAGGGTTTAGAAGGTGAGGAGATTAAGATTATGGAATGTTATGAAAATGAAATTGAGATGCTAAGAGTTCATAAAGATTTTTTTGATGGAGACTGGAGTAGTTTAGTAAATCCACAAATTGATGACATAATAATTGATAAAAATGATTTTGAGAAAATAAAGGAGTTATTTAAGGGAAAATAAAAATGAGTAAATTAGGAAGACCATTAAAATATGGCGAGAAAATGGTTGTTGCTACTGTAAAAGTTCCAGAGAGTAGAAGGAAGGAAATTCAAGAAGCTTTACCTGATTTAGTAGAACAATATATTGAAGAAATTTCAATTGATACTGAAATTCTAAAGAAAATGATTCCTGTATTTATTGAAAATAAAATTGAGATTGAATTAGAAGATAATGAAATAGAAAGAATTAAACAATTATACGAGGTAATTAAGAGTGTCTAAATTTAATTTCAGTAGTTTAGAAGAGAAAACTAAATCTAAACCTTTACCGATTAAAAAAGTAGTGTCAAAACCGATTATTGCACCTAAAATAAAAACTAAAGTTACGGCCAAGCCAAAAAAATCAAAAAAGAAAGTTCCGGATATTTGTCTTGAATGCAATAGAAAATATATAATATTTCAGGATAAGGATATGAATAAAGAAGAAATACTAAAAGATATTACAAATAACATATTAAAAAATGGAGATTTATTAACTCTGGATTTCTGGAGGGGACAGAAGTTTAATTATGACAATTTGTTTGAAATGAGAAAAACCTAATCTTCATCTTTTTTTTTTTCTTTTTCTTTTTTTTCTCTCTCTCTTTTTTTTTCATTTTTCCCGTTGTTATTTTTGATCCCTACCTGTGTGGGTGATCTTTTTTGAAATGGAAATTTTTTCCATTTCATTTTTTAGCAAACGAAAAAAATTCGGTTGCTAATTTTATCCCTGCCCTGTGGGTAATATAGTTTTATCATTATCGAATATGACAGTATGTAACAAGTTATTGAAAAAATAGATAAAAGTAGTTTTAATTTAAGGGATAAATTGTCCCTTAATATAATATAGATAGAATGTATTTTCAGAGACTTAGATTAATTCGAATCACGATTTGATTTTTTAGTCCTGGAATAAATGAAAAAGTATTATATCGGCACTAATTCTTTTTTCTCTATTCTTTCTTTATAATCATCATAGATACTGGTTAAAGTTGGCCGTAGGTTTACTTCTTTATCTGGAATGAATTTACCACATCGAGGACAATACAAACCAATTGGTATCCATTTTGCTTTAAATTTATCTTTTATTAAAAACTTTCCATCTTTACTCTTTTTATCTGTTTTTGTTGCTATAAATTCTCTAATATATGCTCTCTTAATCTTAACTATATATTTGCTTTCATATATCCCGATAACTTTATGTTCCTTAGTCTTTGTTATTATTCCGCATTCCTTACAAAAAAACTTAGTTTGTGGCATAATAAATTATAATATACTATAAAATATAAGTTTATTGTATATGATAAAGTTCCGATTAATCTGACCTTTATCGTATATTATAAAGTGTTCGCATGCGGACACTTTATCGTATATTATAATGTATTCGGTACCGCGTACTTTATCGTATATTATAATGTATTCGGTGCCGAACTCTTTATTGTATATTATAATGTGTTGGAATTCCAACACTTTTCAAATTCTCATAAAATAAGAAGTCTTTTTTTAGTTGTGTTTATTAGAAAAGTTAATAATACTTATTAGGAATATTTATAATTAAGATAATATTTTTTATGAAGTTTTCAGAGATCAAAATAAATTAGAAGAAATGGTTGATTATGAGTGGATTCTGTGTATCTTGTGGTAAATTTAGTAGTGATTATTTACCTGAAGAAGATGCTATACTCTGGGTTTGTCCAGAATGTATGGAGAAATTAACAAAAAAAGAAGTTAAATGTTATTTTAATAAGATTCTTTTGGAATGTATTTAAAATGAGTTATAACCACGCTTCAGGATCATTTTCTAATCATCCCTGAATATGTAATTTATTAATTTGTTAAAAATTATTATTATATCATGTTGATTCTTTAATAACCTCCCTACATTATTCACTAATAATGCAATATTGGTTATAGACACCTCTTTTATCATATCTTCTAATTCTGCTTTTGTTCTTGCTAAGTTTTCTTTTATCATAAAGACTTTATTAAATAGTTCTTCTTCTATTTCCAATTTATCTGGTTTTTCTTTTTCTGGTTTTTTAGCCATTTATTTTATCATCTCCTCTTTTATGTTTTTTTTAATATAATTAATAATTTTTTACCATTTTTTCATATTAGGAAATCCTTCAAGGAAATCATTTTTAACATTTTTCAAAAATCTCTCAGCATTCTTGAAATACCATTTTTTGGGATAACAATAAAGCATTATACTAACATCGGGAATATTATTAATATTAGCAAATATTTTTTGACCTTTAGTATATCTTAAAGTTAATCCTTTTTCAAAATCTTTATTGAAATCTTTTACGTCTTTCTTTTTTTTAAAAACAATATTCATTACTGTTTTAAATTTATTATCTGAAAAATCAAAGAAATTCTTTACTTTTACATCTCTCTTCCATAATAATATAGGAAAATTTATTTCTGAATTTTGTGGGAGTATGTTTATTTGTATATAATTAAGATCATCTGATCCTTCAAAACATCCTTTTTCATAATCTTCTTTTGTTAAATCTTCATTTCCCTTCAAATTTTTAATAAATTCATAAGTTTGTCTTGGAAAAATTGCATAAGTTATTGCTGGGAGTAATCTCGTATCACCAGAAATTAAAATATAATCTTTTTTTAAGAAATCAAGAATTTCTTTAAAACTATTATCTACAAATTGCCTTGCATTAAACCAAAATCTATCAAAATCATCTAAACTCATTTTAGTCCTCTGGAATTGGTAAATTATGCTCTTTTCTGTATTCCATAAAAGCATTAATATATTTTTGAATACATTTTTTGCATAAAAGAATCATTTCCTTAGAAACAATATGTTTAAGATCTACTCTATGAAAATGTTCTTTAGAAGTAATTCTTAGAACTCCACAAATTGATTCAACACCAGGACGATGAGTGCAAAAATCAGACAATTCAAAATCTTTTTCATATCCAAAAGGCCTCCATTTATTAAACTCTGCTTCTAAGTCTGGGATATCCTTATCTTCTCTAATCCATTGTTTATTATTTTTCATTATTTCTACTGCTTTTTTAACCATTTATTTTGTCAACTCCTTTTTTGTGTTTTTTTTTTAATGTAATTATACTATCTGAAAATAAGTGATGTGGGTCTCTATATCCTTTAGGATGATGTAAAACAGTATCTTCAAATTTCCAGATGAACGGAATTTCCTTTTTAATTTTTGCCAATTCAAATCTATGTCTATGTGCTGATCTCCATAATGAAGTACCCCAGATACTTTCATATTTACTCCAAACTAATTTTCCTTTCTCATCTATAACTTTGGAATAGATTTCCTGATCTGAAATCTCTAATTCTTTTATAAGAAACTTTTCTAATTGTTTGTATTGTTTTCTTTTTGCCTTTTCTAATTCAATTAATGCCTTCTTTATAATTGGTGTTTGTGGGGTTCTTGCACGAGATAAATATATAATAGTATCTGATATGGTTAAAAGAATAAATGGTTCGCCTCCTTTTTTCATAACAAGTTTAACTTGTTGTGGGAGAAAACGCCATATTTCAGTTCTAGAAACAGTTTTATGAGGATAAATAAAATTATTTTCATCTCTGATATTCCAATATCTCAGATTACTTGCTTGTTGTGATATCTTCTCTAGTTTCCTAAGTTGAGATAATAAACAATATTGTTCTTTATCGATTTCATAGAAATAGAGCTTTAATTCAGGGGATAATTCTATTTCTCCTACATGTTCAATTAAAGTATCAAAAAAATCCATTAATGACTTTTGTTTGGATTTTATTTTTGGTTTTAAATTAACTCCATTTGGAGTTATTTCCTGAACAAATTCTATATCTGTTTCATTCATTATTATTTACTATTTTTTAGTTGTCTTTTAAGGAATTCGATCTCTTTGTTATTTTCGATTATCTTTTGCTTATTTTTCTTATATTCTCTAAGTAATTCTTCTGGATTCATATCTTCTAATTCTTTACTCAATCCACTTGTTCACCTTTTTTATTAATCTTAGAATCATTATTTTTATCAATTAATTCTTCTGGTTTATATCCATTATCTATTTTCTTTAATAATTGCCTGATTGTTTTTGACATATTAACTCCTTTCTTTTTTAAAGAATTTGCAACCTTTTTATCAATGGTTAGATTGATTCTTTTTTTCGTTCTTTTTTTCGTTCTCTTTTTCATCATCATATTTCATTTATGTTTATTTTATATACATTAATATACACAATTTATATAAAAAATCTATTATTATTCAGTTAATATTTTAGATATTTTCCTCTTGTATTAAGTAGAAAATGAATAAACACAAAGAATTTATATTTGTTTATACATAAATATACATTAAATATATAATCTTGAAATATAAAATAAATGGGATTATAATGGAGATAAAGGGAACAAATTTATCATTAGAAACAAAGATAATAAAATCATTAAGGAAAAAAGGAGTTAACATATCATTAGTTGTTAGAGATTTTCTAAAAATTCTTGATGATAAAATAGATTCTGTTTATGATCTAAAAAATCCTGAAAAAGAAGTTATCAAATTAATGAAAAATATCTCTATATACGATAGAAGAGAACTTATTAAAATGAATAAAAAAATCGAGAAATTAGAACAAGCTTATAATGTTATATCGGAATTTATAAAAGATAAAAAAAAATAAATTAGAAATATGGAATTTCGTAATATGGGAAATATTTATCGTATAAATCCCTTTTTTCTTTAATTGAGAGTTTTAAGTAATGTTCTCCTTCTATTGAACTAGGTTTGTGATTCATAAGCATTTCTCTCACTTCACTTGAGATATTGTTCCGGGTATAATATGTAATAATTGATCTTCTAAAGGTGTGAAATGTAAATTCAAACCCTAACTTTCTGATAATCTTCTTTTTAATAAAATAGCATTGAGTATTTGAAAGATACCCCTTTTTATTACTTGTAAATAGCCAATTCTTTTTGTTTTTTAACGTTAAAATATAATTCTTTAGATATATCATAAATCTTTCAGTAAAAAAGAACAGTAGGCCTTTATTCTGTCGATACGTGGATTTTCTGGCTCCTTTAGTAAAACCGGTTTCGAAATATCGTTCTTCAAGATTAACATCTTTTGTCTTTATTGTACGAATTTCTGAAATTCTAGCTCCTGTACAAGATATTAATCCAAATAGAATAAAATCCCTTCTTCTAAGATTTTTTTTACAATAATCTAAAATCATTTCTAATTGCTCTTTAGATAAAATTTTATCATCTTTTTCAGATTGTTTTTTAATATCGGTATCCTTTTGAGTGAATTGATAAACTTTCTTTATCGGCACAGGATTCCTAAACTCAATTTTCTGATTTAATAAAAGTGCCTGGACATAATAGAAAAAACTCATAAGAACAGATCTGTAAGTTTCTTTAGAATCTAGTTTTATATCCCGTTTGTCTAAATAGTCATTGAAATAATTTCTCACATCAATCATTGTAATATCGGGGATTTCCTTATCAACTTCTTGGAAGAAATAACTTAATACTGATTTATGATTACGATAGGTATCATTAGAACGCTTTTTAACTTCATTTAAATAGGAATTTACATAATAAAGATTTTCTTTTCTTATTTGTAACGGTTTTTCTCCTAAGAAATTGGCTGAATTATCAATTTTCTGCTTCAGTTTCATTAAATTATCATCTCATATTTATTATCTTTATTTAATTTAATTTTGCCTAATTCTATAAATCCATTAAGTAGTTTTAAAGTTTTTATCTCATCTAAATCTAACAGTTTTGATAATTCAACCTCATCTCTTGGTTTCTCTTCTAATAGATTTAGGCCGAGTGTTTTCTGATAATCCCATAATGAAGTATCTTCAGGAATAGTGGTTTTCTCAGTAAGAAATTTTAAGATTTTATTTTGGGTTTTTAGTATCTCTTTATTATTATTCTCTAATTGTTTTATCCGGTTATTTGTATTAGAAACCTCCTTATCTTTTATTCTATTGAAGTAAGATCCCTCAATTCTTTCATTAACACAAAATCTAACTAAAGATGAAATTGAGTTAAAATGGTTTTCTTTTCTGAATCTCTCCCATAATTCCTCTTCTTCTTTAGAGATTCTTACATTTATGTTTTTTATATATTCTCTTTCTTTTTTTGGCATTTTTAATCATCCTCCTTTATTAAATCTTGTATTTCCATATCTAAATTTAATGATTTTATTTTTCTCCCTACATTATTAGTTATATTTTCTAATTTCCGCCAAATAGAAATAATTTGCTCATCATTTTTATACATTTCTTCCTTTTTCATTGTTGTATACGGTTTTAAATCTTTAATTAAAGAATTTAATTTAATTATTTCTTTCTTAAATGAAATTTTTTCCCCTCTTTCATCTATATATTTATCTCCAAATATACTTATTCTTCTAATAGATTTTTCTATGGGCTTAATACTTATTAAAAGTCGTAGAAAATAAATATATAAATGTTCAATAAAAGAAGTTAAAGGTCTCCAACAATTATCTATCCAATATAAAACTGGAATTCCTTCAGCAATACAATATAATTGACATTCTTCAAAAGTCTCATCCGTATCTTTAAGTGTGTATGATACAGAATAGATATGTTTAATATGAAATTCCTCTCTAAGAATTTCTTCGAATTTTCTTCTCCCTTTTCTAAGACAATATTTTATTTGATTATGTGGTTTAATATATTTAGCATTTAAGCCAAGAAGTCTCCCTAATTGAACGGTATTCTTTATTGGCTTCTTTCTATTGGTAAGCAACTCAGCAATTTTGTTATATATTTCTTTAGATTTCATATTTTCCATCAACTCCATTTTTTTTATTTTCCATAATTAGATAGTATTGTTTTATGTATTTAAATGTTTTACATTTCTTTACATTTATGCTATGATATCTTCATAACATTGTAGATATGTAAAACATATCTTTACTTTTCACAAAAAAACTACTTTTTTAATGATGTCCTGGAGTTAAAAACCTCAAAAATATTGAAGATAAAACTTTTTTGGTAAATTGGATCCATAATATAAATTTCTAAAAACTCGAATTATATTAAATAGTTTCTTATCTGGGATTCATATTTTAATTGAATTAATCTATTCCTAATTTTAATCTGAATTGACAAAAATGATACTTTTGACAATTCGTTTTTTGCCTCTATACCGTCATCAAATTGATGACGGTTAAAAAATGATTTAAACCTTTTTTTTGCGACTTTCTTAAAATCGAATCGTGTGATCTCAAATTATTTTGAAAAGAATTAAAATTATATTTTACCACTCTCAATTTGAGGGGGAAGGTATATTTACTAATATTCAAGAAAGGAATACCCGACAAATATCGAATTTCAAACGATCTGATATAAGGCAATACAAAACTTCATAAAAATTTAAAAAAAAGATATAAAAATTAAGTTTTAGATTTCGAATTGTAGTTCAAATTCATCTAAGTATGTTATATTTCTGTTATCTATCTGTTTTTCGATTGCATCATTCCATAATTTCTTTTTTTCAGTATTAGTTATATCATTAGGTAATTCTAATTCCCTTATTGCTTTATTCAGTTTGTTTCGATTCTTTATCAGGTATTCTTCAACTTTTTTTTTCCATTCTTTTTTCTCTTGTTCTTTAATTTTATTTAATGGCCGTCTCAATCGTTTTTCCAAATAAAAATTGAAATCAATCCAGGACTCAAGAAATTCTTTTTTATCTCTCCAGGAATGTATTTGTTTTTTATAAAATTCTGAATCGACTTTCTGCTCACAATGGGGACAATATACTCTATTCTGTAATTCCTCGCACATCTCCACTTTATGTCTGATATATCTTAATCTTTCGTAGTTTCGATTAGAAGAACTAATTCTCCTGCTTAATCTCTTCTTAATTCTTTCAATTTTCTCATTTTTTATAAGATTTTCTAAACTCAATCTAAATCATCTCAAATTGCTCTAATAGGGAGATTGGGAGAAAGTTTAAAAGTGTTTGCAATTTAGATATATACTACTTAGCGAGAGAAAGAAAAAATAAATGCTAATGTACTAAAATATTTTCGTATTTAAATATAACTCAAAAATAAAATTAAAAAATGTTGGAAAGTTGGTATTTTATTGTAATTATATTTTTATCCTGATAAATGATCCCCTTAAGTAGAAAAAACACTTTAGAAAACATATCAGAAATCGTCATTTTCAAACAATTTGATATTGAGTAATATAAAATCATTTGAAATATATTCTACAAATTAAGAGAAAAACAAAGGGGGGGTGTTTGTGGGGTTTTTGCTCAGAAATCTCTTTAGAAGAATATTCTTTACTGCTTTTTTAAGATCATAATCTTTTTTAATGTTCCTAATGTATTTTGATATACTCTTAAGAGAAATCTTAATCTTGAGAAATTGATCTAAAAGATTTTCAACTTTATGTTAGATATCGTTAGTGTTTTGCTAATTAATTCTATACTAGAAATTGACTAATTTATTAAAAGATAAACGACCCCTAAATGATATTCTCCTAAATGGTACTATACCATTACTCCCTTGAAATTCAAGATCTCCAATTTCTTCAGAAAAAAAAAATGACATTCATATTGAAGAAAAGGATCATTTCTCCAATGAGTTAGATTATTTTATTATTATATCTTTTTTTGAATATATATTATTTGTAATTCTCTAGATACATATTTCATATTTGGATTATTTTATAGATCCTGTAATGTTGTGTTTATTGTCTTTTGTGATATCACTCAAACGCCCTTGCCGTTTTTTTGGATCAAAATGCTATATTTTTTCGATTTTTTTCAATTTTGTAATTTTCACATAAATCAGTTTATTCTATTATATCTGTTTTCTAGATTGATTTTTACTAGATTTTTGTATTCGATTTTTCAAAAACGAATTATGAAAATACATACTAGATGATCCTTTTTTGGGGATCACATCTCTTCTATTTGAGTGGGTGTTTTTCAGCGTTGTTTCTATGTTTTATGATTATAATCATAATTCTCTAGATACATATTTCCTATTTGAACTATTTTATGAAAGTATGAGTATTTTGCTATATATGGTGAATGATCCCCTTAAATAGAAAATACCGTTAGATATTGTTAGTATTTAGTTTATTAGTTCTATGCTAGAAAATGATTAATTTATTAAAAGTACAATACCCCTAAACGATATACCCCTAGACAGTATTATAATATTACTTCCATAAAATTCAAGATCTCCGATTTCTTAAAAAAGAAAAATGACATTCATATTGAAGAAAATCTTAATTTTTCCAATGAACTAGATTATTTATTTGTTATATTTTCTCTTGAATATACATTATTCTTGATTCTCTGGCAATCTATCCTATATTTAAATTATCTTGTAAATACTGTAATATTGTGATTATTGTCTTTTGCAATATCATGATAATACCCATGCTATTTTTTAGTGACAAAGTGCTAGATTTTTCTATATTTTTAATAATTCTGTAAAAACCATCTAACTCAAAATAAACCAATATATTTGTTTTCTAGATTGATTTTTATTAGATTTTTGTATTCGATTTTTCGAAATTATTTTGAAAGAATATATGGTGAATGTCACTAAAGAAAATCTTAATTTTTCCAATGAACTAGATTACTTATTTGTTATATTTTCTTTTGAATATATATTATTCATAATTCTATGGATATATTTTTCTTATTTGAACTATTTTATGAAAGTATGAGTATTTTGCTATATATGGTGAATGTCATTTTTTATTAGTCTAAAATTTTTTCCTAAAAAATGTCATTTTTTCTTCCTGAAGAGATCGGAGATCTTGAATTTCAAGGGAGTAATGGTATAGTACCATTTAGGAGAACATTATTTAGGGGTCGTTATGTCATCATCAAATTAGTCAATTTCTAGTATAGAATTAATTAGCAAAATGCTATGAAAATAAGAATAAAAAAAGATGAAGATTATTTATTTTTTCTTTTCGATTTTTGGAATAAAAAAACTAAGAACTAATAATTACATCTTTAGGATTTCTGAAATCGAGTTTTCTTTCTATTACATTGTCAGTTAAGTTATCAAATACAACCAATTTTAAAAATATATTATCATTTTCAAGAAGACCGTTGTATGCTCTTTTGAATTCGGGTTCTAAATCTTGTTTTTTAATCACAAATTTTTTTCTATCAATTTTTAGATTTTTTAAAGAAAAAATATACAAATCATTATTTTTGTAAGCAATTATATCAGGTTTTCCTGAAGATCCATCCCAAACAATTCTATCAAATTTATTTAAACTCCTTAAGTATTGAAAATAATGTTTTTCAAACAGTTTTCCTTTATAACGAATTATAGCCCCTTTTACTTTTGTACAAATATTTCCAATTGCCTTAAGTTTAAGTGTCTTATAATCTCCAGCAATATCTTCTAAAAGTCTTCCTTTTTCTCTCTCTATGTATATTTCAATATCTCGCTCTTTATCTCGCCATTTAACTTCTTTAAGGATTAAATCAAAAACCTCTTTCTCTGAACATATAAATTCAAAGTTATTTCCCCTCTCAGGCTCTTCAATCTCAGGCTCTTCAAATTTATATTTGAAATCTAAATTACTTTCTCTATAAAGAACTTTCCCGTCTTTTGTTTCAGGAAACCACTCAAGTATCTCTTTAAATATATCAAATAATTGACTTGTGACTAAATATTGAGGTAACGCTTCAAAACATTTTTCAACTCTAAATATATATTCAGAATGAAGAAATCGAAACGCCTTATCCACCTTTAAACGAGGAATTAAATATATAAGGTGATTAATCATTTTCATATTCTTATTAATATTATTATATTTCTCAACAAAATGTATAAAATCAGTGGTTTTAATATATTTCCAACATTCCACGTAAATATCATACGAAATATCATCTAAAATAAGCAATCCTTTTTCTTTTTCATCCAAATTATTTCTATTAAAAAAATCCCAATATTTATCTAGGTTACCCCAAATTTTTTCAAATAAATTAACTTTTTCATCTCTTTCTTTCTGTGTTTTCATAGAAAAAGACTTTTCATATATACGATAGTCTTCCAGATCCCCAAAGTTTTCTTGTTTTTCCCTTTCCATTACCCCTTTTTTATATTCTTCATACCAAGAATCAGGTTTTACATTTGTGGGTTTGTTTTTAACTTTCATTTTTAATCATTTTCAAATAAAAAAATTTAGAATTCATATAATTCCTGAACGTTTTATAATTACAATGTAATCAAATTATAAAAAATAATTCTATAGTAATAATCTGAGTACAAACTATAAAAATGTAACTAACTAATCTTATTGAATTATTAATTAATAAGATTAACAAGAAAAAACTAAAAATATGCCTCAACAATTAAAAATTATATCATATATATTGATATAATTTAATTTTTACCGAAGGTAACCCCTCAAAGAACTTGATATAGAATATAGATTTTAGAACAAAAAAAAGGATATTTTATCTAAAATAAGTGGTTTTTTTGTGAATTCTACATGGATCCATATTTATTTTTCTGCGATTTTAATCATTTTTCTTATCTAAAACATATTTAGATTGATATTTAGGAAC
>JABUBK010000104.1_pt1 | contig 16236 bp, 19 predicted proteins | sample 7332671 | NCBI WGS metagenome assembly JABUBK01 (sample SAMN07256342, study PRJNA390944) | subsurface metagenome | isolation source: Methane hydrate marine sediment | place: Pacific Ocean: Eastern North Pacific, ODP site 1244 | collected 2002
ATGCCAGTAGAATATTGCGTGCCTTGTCGTGTCCCACGAATAAACTCAGCAATGCTAATGCGCATGAATGCAGATGACAATATGTCTCTTTCAACGTATCGAGAATTGACTTGAAGCTCCAGTATATCCGCAAGATTTCGAATGCATTCTGTGGTATTCTGGACGTCGACAGGGGTCCAGAATCCTGGAAACTGTTAGCTGCTCTGTCCTTAGGAGAGTTCATATCTACTCACCCAAAACTGCTGAATGCACCGGTCAAGGCCTGAAATGACGGCGTTGTAGTACGCAAAATAGAAGTCAACCTTTTGACCGCCGAGTAGGAGACGAGCGTGCGCTGTGAAGGCTAGAACAAAGATCGGGAATCCAATAAGCGCAAGAAGTGTGGGTATCACCAACCAAATCGACCTTGACGCTGTCATAATTGCGAAAGGAAGATGGCGTTGGTTCAAGCAAGAGTTCTGTTTTGCAGGTTTTTGGTGGTGGCGATGATTTTTTGAGTGTGGTGCTGTATGGTGCGACACGATTAAACAGTGACTTCTTCGTATCTGGAATAAATATGTGCAGTCCTGGAACCTGGCGTGCAAACCCATGATGTCCTTGGTCAATGTGCCATGTTTCGGACCGCTTTTCGGGATCAACAGTGGATTTCATGGAGGTGCCTCAAGAAACAGGCAGGTCTCCTATAACTAACCCCTGTGCAGCATGCAACCGATCATGTATTCCAATAGTCGCTACGGGCGCCAGATATTTGCTTCTAACCAGCCTCTTTGCTCTCCATGCCGATGACACAGAGGAACAGCGAGTGGGTCAAGGGTAACGTGATTTGAACAGCGTGTGCCATCGACATTTGTGCCCGCGCAACGGAGACGGACCACCAAGCCATTGGAAGTGGCTGTAGTATCGACCGTGGGGAATCCGAACATCTGTTCGAAGACGAACAAGGTCAGAGCACACAATCCTGTCGAGGTGGCGATGAAGCGGCAGGAACTAAGGAAGATCCCAACGATAACGCGTCCGAAGTTCCAGCCTGCGCATACTGTTCGTGCGAGGCCTAATCGCCATACAGCCAACACTAAGAGAGCGAGGAAGAGCTTGACAAGAACAAGGAAGGTGCATTTAACTTCATTGTAGTCCATCATGAGTTTGGGATTGTATCGGCTTCCTTGTAAGATTTCCAATATGCTGCCATAGACAGATCAAGGAGACTTGACTATGATAGGCGTGTTGTATAATCCCACGATCAAGCACTCAGGAGTCGGCGGAGTACACTGCGCGTCGCTATCGACAACAACGCGGTTTAGTTTCACTGAAACTGTCGAGCGAGGTTGGCCAGCCAGGCCTTGCGTAATTGGATGCCATCTGATTGCACTTGTCATTTTGCTTCGCATATAGTGTGCTCTCTTCTCATGGGTGCTGATGAGGGCGTGAGGGTGTCAACGCAAGGCGCCAGCAGTATAATTGCCTGCACAATACTCCGTAACTTGTGTTCTGAACGGCCGTTGATTGTGTCATGATTTGGTGGTCTGAAATCTCGAGCGGTTCCATTCCTAGTGGTCAGTTGTGATCGATGGAAGGAGGTTCACTGATTTTTTGTGGTCAATATATTGAACTTGAGCAAGACGACCGAAATGCAAGGAATGCGGGTGAGGGAGTGGTTTGCGGTCATGAATCACATTGTAGATCTAGATAGCAGGCCCAGTGCGTCCTTCGTTCCCCATTCATTTGGACGTCCAGCCCGTCCGCAACTGCGCTGTGTGCCAAGCGCTTTCACATTGCTGGTCCCACCACCACTGCCAAGTATGAATAGTCACATCTCCGTCCTGTGATCCGTATCACCCCGCTGTACCTAGGTAGGTAAGCAATGCAGACTCCGGCCCGCGGCTCCGCCGCTCTCAGAAATTTCGCAATGGGTTCGTGTCACTAGGCCAAATGGTCAGCTCTCATCTACCCCGGAGTTCATCGTTCGCTTACCCTGTGTTCAGTGCCCACATGTTTATCCTCGACTCTTGCTCTCTTCATTCGTCACATGTGCCTAACCCAACGAATCCAGCGCTGGTGCATTACCTCCCCTGCAAAGACTGCCAACTTGAAGAACAAAAATGCCGCTACAGCTCCGATAGCAACAACACCGATCGCGACGGTATAACACAAGATTGTAACCCCGGTCGAGAAACTGCGGAATGCTTGCACCATATCCGGATTTGCGAACTGAGTTAACCAATCGTCGATTTTCCCAATTGCGTCTGACCAAGCCCGCACCATTGTCAACGGCGCCTGGTACATGTGGAGGAGACTGTCGAAGGGATGAAGGATAGTCTTGATAAAGGCGGACACACTGTTCTGCCCTGTGTCAGTTGTGAGTTCAATCTCGAGTTGGTGACACATACGAATGTACTCAGTTTTGCACGTTGCAATATCTTGCAAGTGGCATCCGATGCGTAATGGAGCGCGGGGGAAAATCCACCCATTTTTGGTTCTGTCGTACTGGGAATGAGAAAGAGAAGCGACCAGTTGAGGATGACGATGAGGATGAAGGCGAAGGTTGGGTTGCGCTGGAAGTACGGAAGTCGGGATACCATCAACACCACCAAGATTGATGTAATGGCTGATAGTATGTGCATGATGGTCAACTCTACGTAGGCCATCATCGCACGGGTATTATCAACAGATTCAAGAAGTTTACGATTCACAGAAGATAACGAAGGCCAAAGTTGAGAGTCGGAATGTTGTGATATAGATGTTTGCTACCAGTTGGAAGTTGTAGGATGTGGCCTATAAGGTTTCTTTGACAAAGGCACTTGGATTCAGGTACGTGTGATGGTAACCAGACCATATCAAGTGCAAATTTCGGACAGGACACCTATGCCGCCGATGAACACAGGCTCATATGAGACACAAATCAGTGTTTTGTTGTGGCATTCGACGATTTGGTGCACCAGTGCACTTTCATGGCTCTGAATGGCGGCAGTATGATGATGTTGGTGTCTGAGCACACATTCGATTCAGCCCTAGTCCTCAATTTCCGTCAGCCGCGGTACCTTCTCTGTTGGCATGCCACGAGGGTGTGGATAATCTGTTCCCTGATGCGTGTTGGGCTCACGGCTACGTGCATATGGGATGCCATCTACCTCTTCCAGCCTGACAGAGGATGATCTCAATCCACCTGTCTCGTGTTTCTTCTCAATGCTTTGCGAGCATCCTTCTGGCTTCCAATTGCAGCGACAAGGCTTCACAAGTGCACGGTATCACATATTTATGCCCAAAACAACAATCTCGGACAGCGATCTCAAATGATGGGCTCGGGAGTGGCGTACGCCATCGCCATGTTTTCAGTGCTAGCGACAGCACTGGTATATGTTTCACGAACATCATCAGGAATCACCGTTACCACTCTACCGTACAGCGGTCTATCCAGACCCAGACACGCTACTGACTGTGGCGTCAACTTCACCAGACCCGATCTATTCAACATATTGCAACCGCAACTTGCAGGATTAGGGATCTCAGCGTCAGAGCTTTCCCAGTCATCCAACGTGGCGCAAACCGTTTGTGCCGGCGTCTTGGACGGGCACGAAGATATGATCTCCTATGAACAACAGACAACCCTTACTACGGGAGACACATTGCAAAGCTTGTATGCGCTTATTGCACATGGCTTGCCTACCGCTCTTGCGGCACGAGATTGTGGTGCGGTTTGGACCGTGATGTGGCGCGCTGCATTGCTGTTGAGGTTGGTGACACAGGAATTGGGGCTGGAACCGATTTTTCTATGGCAGGAGGCAGATATGTATACCCTGGAGTCGCTCATCCTCAGCGCAGTATACTGCAGCCGGTGGGACGCCGTTTCACATTTTCTCGCTGACATATGGATTTCATTACTGGCACCAGAAGTCAGCTTTCATCGCCCTGGAATCACTAAAGAACTGGCAACGGTCGGAAGAGCAGACGCATGTGAACTGGCATTTGCCGATGCCATGAGACATCGAAATTGTTGGAAGAACAACCTGCTCAGCATCAGCACAAGCGTCCGCAACTCAAATGAACATCTTGCTCGTTTCTGGTATACGTACCGGGCCGCCTCTGAACCATGCAGCGATCACTTCTTGAACATGGCCGAGGAAACATGTCGAACCATGCTGATTGAGTTCCATATCAGCAAAGAGCAGGCCAAGAACCGATGCTCGCCCGTTGGGCCCGTGTTGTACGAATGACGCCTCGTACTGGCGCATACATAGCCATCAAGCTACTTGTCCTCGCTGCTTTTCACCGGAATTTGTCGTCTTCTCTGAAGGTCACTAGATTTGTGCGTTCATTCCTACCTCACGAAACCAGAAATACCACTGGTCACGGTTTTTGCAAAACTACGCAATATAATTGCCAACGACCATACCGCCGAGATATTGTCGATCCGGTGTCGATCTTTGCCGCGGCTAACTACTAAATCTCCCATGCATCATGGTCTGCGACCCCGAACATCCATTCAGATCGTACCGCATCGAAGGAGATCATCTGTCCCTCCCTCCAAAGACTGATGACAGCGACAGCGTCTCAGCATACTTCAACACGCCCAAGATACATTTGGATGGTTCACGACTTCGTGATGTGGCAGCGATAAAGGGCTTCCGGCACACAAATTCGGCCACTTTGGTCGCATAGGCTCTGAGACAGAACGCATGCGGGGGTACTCCTCCGACTTTTAGTGAAGTTGGTGCCGAGATGGTCAGGTGAAATGTGGCAATAGACGAGGGTGTCTGTTCAATACGATATGTACTCAGAGAGGGGAACGTCTCCACACGCAACAGATACGTTGTCATAACTAAAGCGGTATGAGCTAATCTAATTATTCTGCACACAATCAATACATCATATATCCCAATCCGTCTTCAGACAAGTGATGCGTGGTAGTCATCTCTGTGAACATCTCGTTCGGCGATAAGCACCCTTTTGCGAGGCTACAGACTTCAAGCAAGCTCGTGATTTTTATATCTATCGGCTCAAGAATGAGGATTGTAAGACGTTGCATGATGTAATGTTTTCATGACGCAGTATGTGATATGAATCTCCAGTCGAACAATATACTCGATTCGACTGCTGAGGAGATCAACCTGTACAACAGAAAAGCGCCACATAGAATCGGAAGATCGGCGATGCTCGGGTATATATTACTACTCACTACTTGTAAAACGGGCAACCAAAGTCCATACTGAGTGCAATACCCCTCGGGAAGAGATATGGAGAGAGCTCTACCTAAACATCTGTGATACTCTTCAGACTGATTGAGATGGCGGCGATAGGACAAATATCATAGCGCCTTCCCCTGATAACAGCTATCAAATCCGCTCCGCCAACGACCCATGAGGATATCAACTGGTCCCACGCACGCGATTGACTGTGTTATGTTCCAGTTCTTTCTTTTGCACCATCAATAGCATATTCCTTTCGTGGTCCGCCGTAGAAATATGGAATATGTGGGCAATCTTCGTCGTCCTATTAGGCTGGCGGAGGAGGGGTTTGAGGAATTTGATCAGTGTCCGGTCGCCGTACGTAGTGGGATTCCGAGCGAAATTCTTGAAAAAGACATAATACTCTGATCGGTCCTTCCTGATATCATCATACTCAGCATCAATATCATCGTTGTTGATGCCCCGTTCTTCTGTTCCAGCAAGATCGATAAAGACTAACCTCCCCGCGTTGTGGTCGGTATCCGCGTTACCGTGAGTGACGATAACCACTAAGTGGCCCCGAGATGATCCTCCTCTGAGCGGACTGCGGCTGGTGTTCATCGCTGTATCTTTGTTGGTGCGTCGGCTGTTGAGCAGCAGGATTCTGTTTGTAATAGACTCTAGCGTCGAAGTCTGCGAGAAGTCCATTACTTGAAAATCTTTCCATGAGATGGGCCCACGATGGGTCGGCTTGAGTGGTGCCCCGAGTCTGTTCGACTTGTCTGCTTTGTGTACCACATCTATAGTATCATTTTTGTAGACCTCGACTGCCCGAACTTGTACCGACCTTCCATTGTTCGATTCCTGCTGAAGCGTGTTGTATATAGCGGTCGGGATCAAGGCATTCCTACCCTTGAACATAGTATAGGTTTTACCACTGCCTGACGGACCATCGGTAGCGATAGCGACGATGTAATTTTCGGCGAGTCCCTCGAGAAGTAGTTCTTGGTAGTTGCTCCATATGTCATCGTTGGTGTCCTGTGGTCCAAAGCAGTGATCGAATTTGTGTCGTGAATCAATTCCTGTCTGCGGATCATGGAGCAGGATACTTGGTGAACCATTTATTTCCACCTCGACGCTGCTAATGGGGATGTGGTCCTGGCCGAGACCTGTGTCCCTGTCCGGTTTGACCCTCGCGGTGAAAAACATTCCATGATGAGATCTCCACTCCTTCAGAGGGCGCGGGCATGGTGCTGGTGCCTGATCCGCGCGGATAAGGTCACCGTCAGTGTGGCCTTCTGTCTGGTCTCCCCCGGCGTGAATCGATAGCCTGGCAATTTCGCTCTTTAACACCTTGATGTGATCGGCGTCTCGCTGCTGCAAGATGTATCTTTCTCTGAGTTCATCCTTCATTTGCTCGATCCCGTCGTTCTGGGCGTTGATCTGGCGCTGCAGTTCCGCTATTCTTTCATCAGCCACCTCTCTTCCGCTGATTACTTCGTCCAGCGCGTCCTTCAAAAAGATAATTGAAGCATGTTGATAGTCCAACTCCGTTTCATATCTCAACACCTCTGTCGTTCGTAGTGCGCTCCACCCCCAAAACTCGTTCAAATACTGTTTCCAAGAGAGCATCACATGCGTAAGATGACTGGGATGATCCCACATACAATAGTCGGCAATGAGATATACACGCGCGCGAGCGTATCTGATAATGCATTAGCGAGATCCACACTCTACGTGTATATGTGTCGAATACCGAAAAACTTACTTTGCAACCTCCAGTTCGCGAACCATATCACTAAAGTTGTAGACCATCACGACCAAGAATGTAGCAGATGAGATGTGGTGGAGATACCGAATGATCGATTCCGCAACGTGATCAATCCAAGGGTATTCTGACATGACATCCAGCCACGCAGTCGCGATCGTTGTGAGTCCTATAGTTACGGCAACCGTGGTCAACAGAGCTAGAAGTACCCGCACCAGCGTCGAGACCCATTTCATGGGACCGCTGTTCATGTTTGAATCGAGTCGTGTCATCGTGACCACCACACGTGTCGGTGTAAGAAATCGAAGACCAAAACTTCAGTAGATTGGCCGGGTAAGTGTTTGGGGGGATCAAAACACGAATGGGAAGGTTGGGTCGATGGCTGCTGCATCTACCCGTTCGAGAAATGGAACAAAGAAATATGGGACTGGTATTAATGTTATTTAGCAATATGGATGAAACATATCCCGAAAGTGGTGCGGAGCTCGACCTGTGGACGTCCTCACCGAACACACTGTCATCTTGCCATCGTCAGAACCGGGTGTCTCAAATGATATGGTTCGTACCGGACGTGCAGATGGCATGTAGAAGTGTTAATTGCGTGCTCTGCGAGGCCGTACTGTCTGCGCCGAGTTCGTCAGACAACCGGCATGTACTTGTTATTTACTCGGTTGTTTCCCCTGTAAGAGAATGGCCAAGGTCTTTCGATGGTGATGCGCCATGGCGTCCAGTTGTCGTTGGGTACACAAAGCCTCCTCCCCATCTTCTGAAGATTCCCATGCCTGCGAAGACGCAACTGACTCAGCTACAAAGTCAGACAACCTGTTGATACTTTGCTCGAAACTCTTCAGTAAAGGTACGATCCCCGTGTCCATAGCTCTCAGGTTGTATGCGCAACCTCTCAACGCTAGCATGTGAACGCCAGACTCATAATGTATCCTCTCTCTTTCTTTCCCCGACGTGTAGAGAGAAAATATCGGCATGGCACCTTGGAACAACCATGATCGCAGAGGTCGTAGTAGCTGACGAGCGTTGGATGTGAAGACCGATGTCGCGGATGAGGATGCTCTGTAGATTTCTTCCCGTTCATTTAGACGGTCTGTGAGCGCGTAAACCAGGGTAGATAATGTCGTAGATATCGATGTGGAATGGCTAATAGCGAGGCGGCTGCTGCGTTTGAAATCTGGGCAATTCTTGAGATGGAGTGCACTGGGTACGCGCTGCGTCACGATATCCAAGAACACATTAGTCTCGTTCTGATAGCGCTCGAAAATGGTGTGTGGATCTTGGAGGGAGATATTCTGGAGGGCGAGGAGGTCTCCACACGATTCTAGAACAACATGGTGTCGAGATTCAACCTTATCCCATTCTCGTCGTTGATGTGACAGTGCTTTATGTACCTTCGTTATTGCTGGAGTGAAGCCACTTGAGATCAAGGAAACCAAGAGATAGATAGATACAGCGATCGAACAGCAGGATACCCATCGTTGTATAACCTTCATGATGAGAATGTCGCACGTAGATGGAAGATAGTGAAGCTAGAACGAGCCTGGGAACTGGGGACGCGGAGTCATGTATGGGTCAAATATGCTGTCACTAAAAGATCGAATAGTTGTCAAAACCTTTTCACCATTGAGATTTATGCAATCGATTGGTAGGTAGAAAACACGGGGTTAGGTACCTCAGGTGTTCCCGCAGACGGAGATCTTCCAACCTCCGGTAACAAGTGGTGGTGGCAAACGGCGATACGTGCCCGCACAGTTTCAGCCATTAGGGAACTATCTAGATACCAAGTAGGCACATGATCGAGCCCTGGTTGCTAACTAAAAGATATGGCACAAGACGGTGCCGGAAATAGATGGCCCTTCTGGCAGAGTAGATCGGCCAAAATAGTGGCCACCTGTTTCTGGCGCCCGCTAGGAGCCCATACCAGTCATATTGGGGTGGTCTAACAGATTGTCTATCTATAGAGGTTTGTAAATTGGCTGTCGATCCAAGTATATTGCCTTGCTAAGCGGTATGGACTCGATCACTATGGCGACATGAGATTGAAACTGAATAGCACCGAATTCAAATCGCACGCATACAAAAGTACTTGGAGGGCTTTCATTTCTGCCGTCATCATGTCCGTCACCCCCCTATCGTCGAAACATAAGACGCTGCGCTCGGGTACCATACGATCGGTCGGTGAGTGTCAGGCGCCGCTCGTGAGAGAAGAAACCCGACGATTTCGAACCCCCCATTGGAGTATTGTGTTGCTGGAAACCTCGATATTGATTGTTTCTAACGAGGGAATCATCTCATTGTGGAACAATTGTGCAACCCTGACAACAAACAACGCCATTTCTCGCAAGGTCGGTCGATCAAGGTCGATGTGTGTGATCAGCCAAGTAATTATGAGGTAGTCCCGATACTCCAGTGTATGTTCTCGCTCCACAAAATCTGAACGAGTCATTTATCAGTCCTTCCCTGATACTGACGCTCTCGCGAGAGACGCCAACCTGCAAATACCTCCCAAGTGAAATCGGCAGCCTGCGCTTGTACCAGCTTCTGCCATGTTACGGGGTTCTGGCGCTGATACTGATAGAAGTGTTGATGTGCCCATGCCTGGTTAGCTTGTGCGGACCTGGTAACCTCCTGAAGGACCGTTGTTTGATCTATATCTTGGTGTCCTGTCCTGATGTGCGCCCAGAATGAGGTGATTCGCTGAAAGGTCCTAGGAAAACTGCAGAAAATACAGCTCCACTGAAATCCACGTTGGTTTTCGATATTGGATTGGTCGGGAATTCGAACTATCGCTGACGCTGTAATACCTACATCTGGAAATGTCGTGTTTGCCATGGGACCCTGTTCAAATGTGAGATAACTGGAAGGATGGTTATCCGGTTGCTGGTATGGTTTTCGACCGTTAATATCCTTAGCAAGTCGGAGAATATTGAATTGTATCGCAAAAGTCTCGAAGGTCGTGAGGGCAGCCAACTATCGGGTATTTAAGTTATTACTAATTCGACCGATATACCTGGGAAGGATCTTACCTGGAGGAGACATGGCGGATTGTGCTTAGAGCAGTGTTTTGGAATCTGTGCACTATAGGAACGCAAAACGGCGGCTGCGCTCGCGCACGTATTTCGACTGAGATTGATAGCTTTACCCTCATATACGAGATGAGCTGGATTGATACACAAGCCATGGTGACACATGTGGGAGCCGTGCATATCGCTTGAATCGTGCCGGCAGTCGTTTGGTGGAACGAAATGTTGTAGCTCCTCCGTTGACCGCGGCCATTGCTCAAACCAAGCGGCAGCACGGGCCCGAGGGAAGGAGAATGCACCCATGGACAAATACTAATTAGAGTTAGTCAGCGCCTCCAGTTCTAAATAGCTGGCCAACTCACCAGTCTTGACGTCTGCGATCCCTCTGTCGGCCATGCTTCGGTGTGTTCAATCAAAGAAACAGGGTCTGTAGCGGCCCAGCTTGCTGGTACGAGTACGCAGGTGCCTTCGTGGTTTGTACCTACGCCCCATGCGCTGAGTCTGTTGTTTCGATTTCGTATGTATAAGTCGCGCGCGTGAGACGACACCAAGAAGAGCTGTTGACCTGCCTTTTGCTTGGCATCTGCCTGCGCACGGTTGTTGATCGAGGTAATACTGGTCGCATCATTGGGCGACTCCCGATACGTTGTTGATCGACTGTTTTCAGCAGTAGATGAGGACGTAACTGCCCGGTCGTAGTGACCACCGACGAGACCCTCCATGAATGCTAACCACATTTCTCGCTTTCTTTGTATTCTGTGCGTCCAACTACTTTGCCCTTTCGTAGTCTTCTGAATCCACTTGAACCATAACAGAAGCCAAAGCGCGGAATGGCAAGGGCCCGTCCAACCACGGGACTGGTGGTCCTTGTGCCATACCTGACCACCCACGCTACCAAGGCGAGCAGCGCGGACAATGAGGTGAATATCGTGATCGTCTTCGGTCCATGATGTCAAATCTGGGTTCTCAGACCCATAACGAGATGTATCTCCGGGCAGTTCGAGTACACAAAGTGCCTGCTCTAGTTTCCATAAATGTGGCGAACGACTGCTATTTGTGCAGTCATTCGCGCCTGACAAGCATCTTAAAGAGAGATCGCTGGCCTGTGTTGCGGTGCAAAATTCCGAGTAGATTTTGACCACCCATGAACTTTTCAGAAATTGACGCAGTTCGTTCTCGTCACGGACGCTGAGTTTTTCAAAGATCACTCTATCACTATCGATGCGGAAGTCATTGTAAGAAACGTCCCTGTGCTCTTCTAACTCTTGCCGAATGAACTGTGGGGCGTGTCGGGTGTCGGTACCGACAGAGGCGTCATCGGAATCTGCGTGGTCGAGTCGTGGATAAGGCTTGTCTGGTGAGATCTCTGATTGGGTATTGGCGGGTTTAAGTACCTTGCGCCATCGGTTCTGATATGCCTGCCATGGATGATTTGGTAGCTAGTTGGATGATTAGTATCTAGTCGAAATACTAATCCACTGCACAAGAGCCTTACCACGGTTTCGAACTGTTCAAATACACAGTTCCCCTTGATTCCCTCCGACTCGGCGGCTCCGCACCACTTCGTCAGCATCTCATCCTCCTGAGCGGTAAATCGACGCCTTGTAGCGACTGATGTTCCATCACGTTGTCCTATGGGCCTTGGATTTTGTGGTGGTTGGTCGAGCCAGCTGGAGACGCGACCATCGTCGGCAACCCGGAATCCGGAATGGTTGAGGATGTTTAATTTCTCGGCGTCCGACATTGGTAACATTGTGTACGCGGGTGATAGCTCCAAGGAGGTAGGTCTTGGTTGACAGGAATCAACGTGAACCAGCTGCCCGGCGGAATATCAGATTCAGGTCAGCTGTCATTCAGATGTACGTAACTATGCCTATATAGGTGATGTTTCAAACACGCCCGGTGCTTGGCTGACTAAATATGTGCGGCTCCTTCGCAAGTCTTAGGCATTGCGAAACTCCCTCCCCAGACGCATTGGTGAGCCAAACGCCTCAAAACACTTCCTCCGCGCACCTCCCGTTCAGTGTATAACATAATTCACCACTCGATTTCGAACCTGTTATCTATGACATGGTCGAACCGCCTGTTGATTCCTTGCGTCCCTCGCTACCATTTCCATGGAATACTCGACTTTGAGGAAGACAAATAAATTCTCGGACCAAATTCGCCGCAAGTTTTGTTCGTCCAATATTGGTGCATGACAGGATGACTTGTCTATCTGTTGGATGTACCAGTGGTGGTAAGATATGAGGTTGGTTTGATTATTCTCGATCTGTGTCCTGACGAGTTGTCCTAGTTCCTCTCGGTATTTCGAGTACATACTGATGAAACCATCCATATCGACTGTCCGGATCCGATAACCGAGGCATAGAACAGCTGATAAGTAGGCACATAGCCCTACGAATCGACTTCTGGCGTACTCGCACCCATACGAATCTTGGAAGGCGTTGAAAATTATGTCGGTGTAGCTGTTGCTGCCTGTCTGACCGTCCTCGTGTTGCGTGACTGAAGGACTTAGTATTGCCTCGGGCGTCTGGGGGAATACTATGTGTGCTGATACATCTTCGGCATGGCAAGCAATATCAGGTGAGCTGGGGGTGTAATAACTGAGTTCATCAGTTCCGTTTGTTGACTCAGTGTCATCATGCATATCGGACGACTCTGTCTCGTTACCATCATCGTTGTTGATTGACAAGTGAGTGCTTTCTGCATGATCCCAGTTGGTGTGAAGAGGTGTATCAGTAGGTTCTATGTGCGCAGCTGGTACATCTTCTTGTCGCAAATGGTTTTCGGTGCTACTGGTCTTGTCGTGGATATTCTCTACTGATGGCTCCCCGGACCGAGAGTTGGTCGAATTGGGGGGAGGCGACGGACTCCCGAACATTCTTTGAAGTGTGTGTTGCCAGAACCATGTCCGTCGGAGTGGAGGGGCTTCAGTGAGAGTAGTTGAGGCCTTTCGTTTGAGCGACATTTTTGTGTGATTGCGTCCTTAGGTTCGTTATTTGGTTCTGAAGACGGCAGATTCGATACCAAAGGCGGCGATCCAACTATATATGTCACCACGACGGAGCCAAGTACATCGCAAGGGTAAGGTAGGCTGTCTCAAATCTGGGAAAATCGGCTGAGACCACTGAGGACATGCGACGCGGATCCTCGCCTAGACATTTCAGAACATACAAAGAGACTATACCCAGTCAACGCTTCGGTCAGTTAGGTATGAATCCACAAAATCACCCGCCAGAATGTTCGCACCGCTGATCGAGCAACTTATAACAGGACCTGGCTACCAGAAGTCTCGTACCTACTTCCAGATCCCATTCTGCTCAACATCAACTGACAGCAAGTAAACGAAATACCACGCGACTGAGAGGTTCAACCCACCCTGACGCCTCGATATAAACCCCGGGATTCCAGTTCTGCTACTGTGTGCTACTTACCAAGCAAATATCTTCGAGCCATGGATACCCACTCTCCAACAGAAGATCCGAATACGAACTCCGCTCAAACATGTTGCATTCGATGCGCCCAACTATACAAATCCTATCCCGACCTACGATGCGACCCATACCATCAGGAAGCAGGCAGTGGACTTACTCGAACGGCAACGAATGGCTGCAGGAACTGCCGGACATATAGAGTTCGGTGTCGCCCCGTGCCACGTCAATACCATCTAGCCCTCTCAGATCTACAGAACGCGGCAAAGGCAGTCCTCGAAGCATGGAACAATGGCGAGATCCCAGTGGCAGATTGGTATCGTTTACAGGACGCCCAGGTCAGCTTCTCGGCGCTGTGCACGGATTGATCAAAATAACACACTGAATTGGCCAATCACTTCAGATGACACCAACAGAGATGGGAGATGTTACAAAGGTGCAGAGCACAGGGGATCAAGACTTACAGGCGCATGTCGAATGCAGTACGACGTGAGCACAGCCGAGAGAACTAAGCTATCCATTGGCAGTACAAAATTACACCAGAAAACGTCGCGTTGTGTCAGTCGATGTCGGCGACGACCACTCGAAAAATATATCCCGGCTCGAAGAACCGCATGATGTTCTCAAAATCTGACGTTGGTTCCGACCGAAACGAACTGGACTGTGATCGGTGTACTTAATCTGATGGACAACGTATGGGACAACTTTGATCAACGTGGTCTGATGGGAAGCTCGTACAGCAACGTGCTGCAAAGTAATGAAATTGCAAACTGGATCAAGATGACGAATCAGTAGGCGGATATGTGGAAACTTGCAATTGCATTGGAATTGGGTTTTAAGTAATCTGCATAAAGCAGGAATGACGTACCAGTGTGAATGTGTATAACTGGACCGCTCGAAGAGTATTCTCGAGTCCATGATTTAGATCAATACTATCAAGCACATTATTTATTCATTCTCTGCCGGATATATGCCCGATAGACGTCACTTATCCCTGCTTCTACTAAGTGTCTGGATTGACTGAACTGATACCCAGATTTACAGGTGTCATCCGAGCAACGCAGTCGAATTGGAAGACGTCCTGTGATGAAAGATAGTATGGGTAGACTGAACCTGGCATGCAATCCATATTGCCATATAGACCTCTTCAGAGACCGAGCATGCCTATCGTGCCCGTGCTATCAATAGACTGCCGGTCTATGAGTGTGTTTTAGCTTGTAGAGCGGCCATCTATTTCTGACATGGGGCTCGCCGAGGTCGCATGAGCCTAGCATTTCAGAACAGGTATTCAAATGGTCCACGTGTACGGTCTGACGAGTACCGGGAATTAACCGCTTCCCGGAGACAGAGGCAATGTGGCGACCCTTTACCCTGTCGTGGACGCCGATGAACATTGACTATCTCGGTACTCATTTGCACAGGTTGATTCCGCCTTACGGGGCTGACGATGGCCAGATCGAAGCTATATCAGAATCGGAGGATTCCGAGCACCATTGCGAGTAACACCCTTCCTAAAAATATAATTATGCAACAGAACCGCTCAAGCTGTCGCTTGCCAACGCAAATCTACCAACAGGACACTCCCCTATTTCATGCTCCCACTGCATCGTAGACAGAAGGTGTGTGCGGGCAATGAATGTCTACCAACCACTGCACCGCAGTCCAACTGTTACGAACATCGGGGTTGACAACGAGGATCAACCGATATCACCGACAGGCCTGAGGTAAAGATTCCTCTATGCAAGGCAACAAAAACTCCATTGCGCCGACCAGGAGCAGGTAGCATACTCATGTTCAATGCTTTTCCACCCCTCACTGCCGGTCATTCTTCTTGCACATGCACAGGCCTATACAGGCACTCACCCCAGCTGGCGCATCCAATCGATTCCGAAAACACCATTGGTTCCTCCCTTGAACACCTTCCGCAACGACAACATCATACACAAGAGTGTATATGATTAAAGTGTCAGGCTCCCTCGCAATACTACGATCAGAATTCTATGGCAGAATTTAGTGGTCTCAGGCCATCAATGGCACGGAGTCCTCGCACGAGACAGGCCGAGCTGACCAATATCTTACGCACCGACACAGCATCCGATACATACTGTATCGTAAATCTGTGGTCATGCATCACATGGGACAAGACCTGACCATCAACACTGACCCACCCAAGGGACAACAATACTCTCATCAGACCTATTCATCGTGTCTGCAAGACTTCCTCCTGCCCGTCTCGCACTTTCACACCTTACACTGGTCTGTGCACGAGTGAACGCCGCTTGGCAGTGAAACCAAGGAGTTTTGGGCCTGAAGACTTTGGACCTGCCCGATAGGCAATCTTGTCCCATCAGTTGCGGTATGGGCCGCCACATTCCTGGAAGTGACGATGGTGAGAAGATGCATCGGCTGTTGTTAAGGTCTCCTGCTGCTCAAGCGATGTTATTTGAGCGTGCGTTCATCGTCAGATTGATGCAGTACAACTCGGAGATCAGGTGTGACGTGTATGACAAAGTGGCTCAAGTAAGATATAGCACTTCCAGACGATGAGGTTTCAAACGACCCTACCACTCGGAAGGAAATTCGGGCAAGGTCGGACTGCAACCCAGCTTCGCTTATCTACTTGACACATGTTCCATTCTCGTCCCGCCGTGAGATGGCTGTGGAATGGCTGAGGGTCACCCTAGTCTCAAAGTTGTGTAGTCCCGTGCTTGGACCAGTCTTGTGTTACGTATAGCGTCGTTACCCGCTCGCATGACATACCAGTGGATGCCACAGTGCGTGAGAACGAGACGTATAGCTTCATGCTCATTCTCCTCTCCCGTTATTGAACAGCACTACCA
>JABUBK010000105.1_pt1 | contig 16200 bp, 23 predicted proteins | sample 7332671 | NCBI WGS metagenome assembly JABUBK01 (sample SAMN07256342, study PRJNA390944) | subsurface metagenome | isolation source: Methane hydrate marine sediment | place: Pacific Ocean: Eastern North Pacific, ODP site 1244 | collected 2002
TTGGCCGGGGACCTATGCGAGGTGGGCGTGGTGGGGGAAGAGGGGGAGGGGGCTGGGGTGGAAGGAGGTGAATGCGCTGTTCTTACCCGGGCTTGCTGTGGACAACGATTGCTCAAAGCTGCAAAGTATCACATTTTCAAACTGCTTGTTTAATGGTTCGCTAGATTATGCGGCACACGCATGGCCGCGATGGCGGTATTCTGTGGAGAAAGCATATCTAGCTGCTGACTAACGTGCATGGATCCAACGTCGCCTGCACTTGGACGTTACCTTATATGGCATTCCCTTACACTGGCCATTGCTGCTGGTCAGCAAGCCGTGCAGACTTCGATTTTGGAGACATGTCGTCAGAGAAGGCAAGACCTCACACGCTGACTGGACACGACGTCGACTTGTCCAATCTCTCGCGGCAAGACCTCCTCGACCTGGCGAAGCCAGCCAAAGAATTCGAAGAGGTACGCAAAGCCATGTTTATTACTCCATTCTTCTCAAAATCCCCTAAACATACTGTTCCAATCAGTCCGTGGACATCTTGATATGCTTAATTCATTCATTCATTCATTCATTCATCCATCCATTCTATTGAACACTCATTTGGAACAGATATACACCCGCCACCGCCCCTTCGAACCCGACGACGACCTCTCCGCCTCAGACCTCCTCGCTTCGCTGCGCTACGGCGTGACGATCCAAGAGCAAAACGACCAGCACGACCCCGCCGTCGACGAGGAAACGCTACACGCGCCTGCCCGCGATGGGTATGCTTTAGCTCTCCGCGTCTTCCGACCCGCGAAGACTTTCGTCAAAGCGAGGACGATATCGTCGCCACTGATAGTGTTGTTTCACGGCGGGGGGTTCGTGCTAGGCGCTCCGGTCATGATGGCGCCGCTCGCACGGGAGCTCGTGAAGAGGTTTTCTGCCGTGGTTGTGGCGGCGTCTTATCGCCTGGCGCCGGAGTTTCCTTTCCCGTGTTCCATCCACGATGGCTGGGATGTCGTTCGCTGGGTTGCGGAGAATGCTTCTACGACGCTGGGGGTGGATTCCAAGGGGGAAGGGTTTGTGATTGGGGGAATCTCCGCGGGAGGGCATGTGAGTAATGTGATTGCGCACTTGGCTAGGGACGGAGGGTCGGAGATGGGCATTACGGGGGTGTGGATGAGTTGTCCTAGCGTCAGAATCGCGAGGAAGGACGAGGCAAGATTTAATAAGGGCGAGTATGAGGGGCGGAATCTGAGCCGGACGCAGAAGGAATGCGTGGACAGCCCTACCGTGCCGGCGTGGATGGCGAAAGTCATGTCAGAGAGTTTCGCGGCGGATGAGGACTCGGAGCTGTACGCGCCCATGTTCTGGCCTGGGGAAGGGCACAAGGGTATGCCAAGGACGTATGCGCAGGTTTGTGGCATGGATACGGGGAGGGACGAGTTGATGATTTATTTAGACATGTTGAAGGGAGAGGGAGTGCCGACGAGGCTAACGCTGTGGCCCGGCCTGCCGCATGTCTTTTGGCATTCGTACCGGGATCTGCCGCAGTCCAAGGGCTGGCTGCAGTGTACGCTGGATGGCTTTGAGTGGCTGTTGAAGTCTGAGGGAGAAGAATAATGCTGCACGAGGCTGAGTCTGCGGCAGAATCGGTGAATCATACCCACTCCGCGAGCAATTTCTCCCCATTTCGAAAGCTGCTCGTCGCTTAATTATGATAGCCACAACCGATGCTAGAAGTGCAGACCTTGTGCATGGACACGAGGTTTGTGACAGCATTGGTCCGTCCTTTCTTCTCAGTGTGCTATGCCGAGATATCCGATGTCTCCTCTCAGGAAGCAGGCAGTGCATCATCTGCAAAGATCACCGCCTTCCAACGAGTCAGCATCTGAGTGTTGGTGTACTCGATCGAGTTAGCAGTGAGGCCCACGTACATTGCCACTGGTCTCTCCACCAAAGCTACGCGTCGAGGCCTCTTGCCGTGCTCACGGTATCGCGCCATTCCGTTCCAAACGATCCGCGTGACTACGATTCAGCGCGAATCATAGCACCAACGACACTAGCTTGGGCATGTGAAATCACTTCAAGTCCTGCGATACTCGACGCTGAGTCGTGATCCATCCCACTCCGTAGTGTTATACTTGAGCGATGCTTGCGCGACGAGACTGCACATACGACCACACCAGCGGACAGTGTGTCAGCCAGACATCCAGGGCCTTGGTCGCAACTATTGATCTCATCTCCTCTTGCATCCTCAAAAGTCATCCCCGGAATCCTTCCTCTTCTTCACCCTCTTCTTGGGCGCCTTGACCTTGGCATCTTCATTCTCCGAGTCACTAGCCACGGCCTCCTTCTTGGCCTTGGGCGGCGCATCAGGCACCTTTGACAGAATGTCCGCGAGGAAGTCGAACGTGTCGTCGGTGGCAATGGCGCGCTTCATGTGCTGCGCGAGGATCCGTCGTGGCCCTTTGGACGACGCGGCACCAGCAGCCGTTCCTCCACGCGCCTGCGCCGCCGAGGCGGTGATGAGCTTGATCATGAAGAGTTCGAGCGCGCGGCTGACGACGTGGGGGGTGACCTGGGCCACCTTGCCAATGTCCTCATCGGCTTGCATGATGCGCTTGATGCGGGCGACGGGGAAGGAGGTCTTGAGCTGCACGCCGAAGGTGGGGTCGCTCGGGGGTTGCTGCTGCTGCTGCAGTGACGGGATCGAGTGTGAGGCCGGGAAGAAGGGCGAATGTGAGGCAGAGAAGGAGGAGCTGTTGCCGCCTGGATGTGAGAGCGACTGCGCCTGCCGTTTGTGCTGGTGGGCAGGCGCGTCCGGGAGGTAGTCGTCGTCGTCATGCTCGGTCTTGACGCGTTGATTCGGCCGAGGAGCAAAGTGGTGTTGGTGCTGCGGGTAGTAGGGCTGGGCGGGGACGGAGGTGGGCGAGGCGTGGTGGGCGTGGCGCGGAGGGCTTGCGAAAGCGCCGCCGAACTGAGGGTGAGGGTGAGCGTAGGGGGACTGATGGTGAGGCTGCGGCACCCCGGACAGATCGGGCGACTCGGGGGCGTAGAGGGAGAGGTCGGGCGACTCGGGGCGGTAGGAGGCGGCGTCCATGCCGGCGGCGGTGGTGGGGCGGGTGGGTGTGCTGCACGCGCGCACGCGGCTCTCCCTGCGGCGGCCCCTCGGTGACGCGGGGTGGCGGTGTAGAGAGCAGCACGGGTGGGCGTAGAGGCGAGCACGAGCCGAGACGCGACGAGGGGCGAGGCGAATGGCGGGCGGCGGTGGCCAACGCGGGCGAGGGCGCGAGGGGGGCGCTTTTGTATCCGCCCGCCTTGCCGCTCGTTTTTCGCGCCCCACCCGCGTTTCACGCTAGCCGCCGTTGTGGTATGACGAGTCGCCGTTCTTCACAACACACGCCCAACACCACCACCACCAGCGTCAGTCACATCGTGTACTACAGCGCTTCGACACCACTGATGACCTGTCATGGCAAGCTCCGCTCAAAGAGGGTCATTAGAAGTTGTTAGCCGTACATTAAGTCCGCGCGGCCGTTGCACGCAAGGTGCACTGGAAAAGAGTGTCATACCGCGTCATGCGAAGCGCATCCTTCTTCAACGAACCTTCATCACCTGATACCCAACTCCGCGACTTTTTGGAACGTGTCGTCGCATGCTGTGCTTATACAGATCACTGTCGATATGCGCCTATCGGCCTGTCTTCTCCGAATGCCACCGTGTAAACTACTTCGCGGTTAGATGGACGCCTGGTCTTCGCCGTGGGCTACCTCGTTGGGCCGGTCATGCAGAGCGGAGACATCTCAGTAGAAGAAGTGAAAGTCATATTGGAATTTGTGGGGCATCCGTGTCTGCGGCTAAAGAGCCATCGTATGTGCTGTATCGCAGTGTCGTGTCAAGCTCCAGTGTCGTGTCAAGCTTGCGTGACGGGAGATGACGTCGCTGCCGCCTGTGGCATCAACACAACTTTGACGGCGGGGCACGAACACGGCATCAACTCTTCACATTACCACAACAATAGATCCAACTCTCCAAGCACACTCGACGTCAGACCTTTGCATCAAACTAATATCACCATGCCCATCGGTCAAAGCGATTCCGGCGCAGAAGGCGCCGCCAAGAGCGTCACGTCGACGGTACAGCTTTCTTCCCTCTGCCCTTCCAGCTTTCCCCCACGATGAGCAAAAGGCTGACTCTCGGTTCGACAGCTCGGCAATCTCGCTGGCGGGCTCTCCAAGACGGCCGGCGGCGTAGTGGGCACAGCGGGCCGCGGGCTCGGCGACACCATCAACAGCACCACGGGCACGAAAGCGGTCGGCGACGGGCTCAAGGGCGTCACGGGCGGGATCGAAGATGCGGGACATTCTGCTGGCAAGGGGGCGGAGAATGCGGGACAGTGGAAGAAGTCGTAAGGGCGAAGGTGGAGTGAGGATGTGTGACGAAGGAGGAGATGTGAGAGTTTGGATACATGTGCAGTCGTGAACAGACAGGTCCAAGACTGGGATGGCCCAGAATGTCACTTCAGATTGGACATGCAATCGTGAAACAATCGCTTGTCATACACTTCGCAAGACCAGCTGGCGAGCAGGTGGTGAATCACAATCTAATCGCGCCGATATATGCCCATGCCCCAGCCAACCCTCAACATGGCCAGTCCCACGGCCATGCCAATGCTATCCTTGACGACGTTGAGCTTACTACCCGTGACCTCCTTCCAGCCGATAGGGACCTCCACCATAGGGATCCCCGCGCTCTCGGCCAGCATCAGCATCTCGACGTCGAAGATCCAGCCCTCGCTGTGCATGTAAGGGACCACGTAGGGCAGCGCCGCGCGCGTGAAGAGCTTGAACCCGCATTGCGTGTCTTTGATGCGTCCCGTACCGGGCGTCGTCAGCGTGCGGATGAGCAGGTGAAAGGCGCGCATGAGCGTGTTGCGCAAGAAGGAGCGCTGAGCGAAAGGCCGTCTTGTCAGCTTTCCCAATCTCTACAATATGGATATTGCACGGCTTACCTTCACCACCGCCTCCGTGCCCACCATGTGTGCCCGCGAGCCGACGCCCACCGCGCGACCTTGCGCATCTTTGGCCTTGTCGCAGCCGGCTACCAATCTCCCCAGATCGGGGAAATGGCTCGCGCCGTCTGCGTCGGCGAAGACAATGTATGCGCCGCGAGCGTGGCGCATCCCGTGAGTGACGGCGCCGCCTTTGCCGCGGTTCTCCTCGAGCTGCACGACGCGGATGAGGCCTGAGGGGATATTGCCGTGCGTCAGGGCTTCGTCCCAGGGACCTTTGGACGCGGCGTGTTTGTTGAGCTGATGCGTGCGCGCGAATTGTAATGCCGTATCGACCGTCTTGTCTGTGCTGCCGTCGCTGATGAGGAGGATTTCCCAGCCTTGTCGTGAAGCGATTGGTTCCCCGTTCGCGTGCAAGTGTCCATTGCTCGGTCTGCCGTTGCTCGCCTTCATCTGCCCGTAGCTCTCCTGCAGATACTCGACCGTCTCCTCCAACATCCCACTGAGCCTCTGCTCCTCATTGTACGCCGGCACGATCACAGTCATGAAGCATTCGCCGTTGTCTATTTGGAAAGTCTCGTCGATGGGAATGAGTCCTTGACGCGCCATGGCTTTGCGAGCATTGTATTCGTCGAACCAACACGGCAATGGCTGGGGCTGGGATGTGCTCGAGTCGGGTAAGACGGTAATGTACTGCTTCTCTGAGGCTCGAGGCGGCCTGGGTACGGGTGCCAACAGCAGAAAGGCGACATAAAGCTGAGTTGCAGATGTCCAATCAGCGACAATGACGGCGAAATCAGAGCTATGAGACACACCAAGAGAGCGACACCGACAACGCTCGCGACGCCACCTGCGACCCATATCCACAATGGCACGTCGGACAAGGCGTCAATCACCGCCCATACACTGTCGGAGATGGAGGCGGTAGAATCCATTGAAAGGGCTGCGGCGCGCAATGCTACCGACTAAGATCCAAATGAAGGCCCTCCATTGATTAGGAGGCGGAACGACGCGTGAAACAGTAACAACGCCGCCGCAGGATCATGGCGAACTGCCGCAGGAAGTTGACACAGTGGTGCCAGATATATCACATGTGTGAAACGGGGGTAGATTTGAGTACGTGCTGAAGGCTACTCGCAAAGAGTCCATATGAGATCTAGACCCTTGAAACGTAGCTACCTTCAATGCCATCGACAAGCAGTCGCAAGTGACGACGCGAGACGGGCTCCGTCATGGGGGCAGCCATGGCTTCGTCCCTCCAACTCCCGTCCTTCATCGACACCACCACCATCCTCTCCCTCTTCTCCACCGTCGCCATCCTCGCAGCAGCCTACGCCCTCTCCCTCTGGTCGCTCCCCAGCAGCACCCCGCGCAAACTCCGCCTGCTCTTCATCTGGCACGCCTTCGACGCCCTGATCCACGTGTGTCTCGAAGGCGGATACCTCTACAACTGCTTCTTCAGCTACACGACTCTCTCGTCGACCCCGACCGCGGACCAGTTCTCCGCCTACTTGCCGCCGAACGTGCATTTCCTTGACCGCAGCGACAGGCTCTACGGCGCGACTTATTCGACCAACCCGCTCGGCGCGCTGTGGCGCGAATACGCCAAAGCCGATGCTCGCTGGGCCGGGAGCGATTTGACCGTCGTTTCCCTCGAGCTGCTGACCGTCTTCCTCGGCGCGCCCTGCGCGGCGTATATCTGCTACTGCCTGCAGCGGCGCCGGGAGCGCGCGGCCTGGTTCTGGATGGTGGTTCTGGCGACGGGAGAGCTGTATGGCGGGTTCATGACGTTTGCGCCGGAGTGGTTGAGCGGGAGCCCGAATCTGGATACGGCGAATCCCATGTACATGTGGGTGTACTTGGTCTTCTTCAATACACTGTGGGTGTGGATTCCGCTGTGGGTGCTTTACGAAGGGTACGGAGCTCTGGTTGACGAGGGATCGGAAGGGAAGGCGGGTGCAGCTGGGAGGAAGAAGAAAAGGAAGTGAAGATCATGCGCCTACGTGGGAGGGGCGTCAAAACTCCAGGGGCAACAGGGGCCCTTTAAGTGTCGAAGTGCGAAGACTTATGTCGGCGAAACAGTGACATATCGCACGTCGGTCACCCGTGAGAGGTTGGTGCAGGGTGCATGAGAAAGCCTTTGCTGCCTTCAATGCAAACATTGCAATCGGATGGCACGCCATGATCGTACGTCGTGCCCAGTGAGCCGGCGTTCTCCCTATATGGTAGATTGCGTGGGTTTGGAGGAAACGGATCTTGATGCCAAGGATGCGGTCCACCAAAGACATCCGCCTTCGCGAGCTTCCACGTGGACGCATGAGGGACGGTTGCCCGCTATGCGGCGCGGACTTCTCAGACGCTTGCAGTGCCCGTGTGACGTCGGCATTCCTGTAGCAAGCATACAAAGACTAGCCAAAAGGCGCTCACACAGCGTGAATTCGTATATACGTGAACAATGCACCCGCCTCCTAACCTCTCGCCCTGCGGCCCTTCCACCAGGCCTCGACAAATCGATGCTTCTCTTCCACACCCAGCCCGACCCTCTTCACCCTGCCCAGCCTCGCGAGCGCGTCCGCCACGGCATCCAGTACCTGCTTTTCCTTCTCGTCGACGCCGTCCGCTTCGCTGTCGTCGCTGCTTTCGGACAATCGGCCCGCTGGGGACGAGTTGAGCGTATCGAAGAAATTCGTCTCGAAGCCATTTGTCTTTCCCGCGCTACCGCGCCGCCCTGCATTGGGCTTGCTTGATGCACGAGGAGTCGTGTCAGGCGATGCGATGGCGGCTGGAGGTGCGGCAATCGTGAGTGGAGCGCCGATGCGCACGCGGATGCAATGTGTCGGTCGACTGTTCAGCCGCCAGATGAAGTGGATCGCTTCCCACCAGCCTGGGATGGGAGTCACGATTTCTGCCGGGGTGTAGCGCAGAGAGATGGGAAAGATCCTCGTATTGGGCGATGCCGAAAGCAGTGACGGCGAGAGCTTGAGAATGCCGCGGCCATTGCTGTTTGTGCTTTCCGGAAAGACGACAATCACGCGGTTGGCGTTCTGCTTGACCAAGCGTGCGAGCTCAGTCGGGGGCTGCGGCGTGGTGAAGGAGAGCGGCAGCTTGATGTCGAAACACCCTGCGAGCGCGGCTTCGAGAGTGACAGGCTGCACGCGTCGACTGCCGGGTTGGCGCTGGATGAAGATGGGATCGAATATGGCGGCCAGGTAGAGTACGTCCAGGGGCGATGTACAGGAGCAGGCGATGATGGTTCCCGGCCGGGGCAGTCGACCTCTAGGAGTCGAGGCAAGCGAGCTGTACGTTGTGAGCATGTCTGACGGACATGGAACCCACGCAGGAGAGCAACTTACCCTCTCCGGACGCCGTCGACTTGCAAATCAATCCACCAAACCCCAGGAATGCCCAAGACACACCACTGATTGGCCTTCCGCAAGATGCCTCCGGCCGGCGTCCACTGGATGAAGGCGAGCCAGACGAACCACGCGAACGTGACGAGCGGGATCCTGAAGCAGGCGAGCAGGACGTAGACCGGGAACCACAAGGGGCTGGCGGCAGGTGGCGGGATGGGAAAGAAGGGAGCGATTCCCGACGCTGCGGAAGAGGTCAGAGACGAGAAGCTTGGCGGTGGGACGTCGAATACTGCCGGTACCTTTGTCTCTATACTGGCCGTACTTCTCCATGCTGCAGGTTCATCGTCTGCGGCGGGCGGAGGTGGGGGAGCTGATGCTTATAGATGACCAGCCAGACGGCGGAGAAGAGCCCACGCCTAGCTGAAGGGAGACGGATGCTTCGCGTGACACCGACAACGAGCACCAGGGAAGGCCGGTGGCAGCTGAAGAGTGACAGACAGCAGAGGGCCGGCAGGGATCCGCGAGGAGAAAGGCGTCGGGCGGCGCATGTGAAGACTGCGCGACACATGTGAAAGCCACCCGCCTGCCCCACCTTGGCCGCCGCTCCCGACGCCGGCCCGAGCGCCGGGGCGGCATTCTGTTTACCTCATCAACAACACCTGGGGCCCGGGCCAGCAACGCCAGCCTGGCCACGTCGAATTCGACTTGCACCACATCCGCGCATGGCCAAGGACTGCAACTGGATCCAAGCCGGACTGACCGCCTTCTGGACGTCGGACGCCCATCGCAACATGGAGCGCCCACTCTCGCAAACGGAGAACCTGCGTCCCAGCGGCCTGAAGCCTCCCTCGCGTCTGCCCGCGCTTTCCACCGGCGGCAGTGCACGCACGTTGCTGGAGACGAGCCAGAGCGACCTCAATGCCCGAAGTGCTGGTGTGGGAGGGATGATGCCGCGTCCTGCAACGGTGACGGCAGGGCACGGAAGCGTGAAGCACAAAATGGCCGGACGTGAGTGCGGAGATCAGGTCTCACCATCTCATCTCTTTCCTCTAGAAGCTGATCTCCTGGTGCAGTTCAAGAGCCGGCAGCGAAGCGGAAGACTCTCGCAGAACGCGCCGCCGAGCCGCTAAATCCTCTTCGTTCCCACCTACAGCAGCCTTCCAAACCAACAATGGCGCGAACAGACAGCAACACGGCCCAGGTCGGCAGCAGACCGCCTTCCATCTCACTCAATTCGTATCGCAACGCTTCGACCATCTCTTCAGCTAGCTCCGCTAGCAGCATACGATCCTCTACCCGACAAAATGGAGGTCTACGCCAGATCGGCGGGCGACAGCCCAGTGTCACAGACAGCAACATGATGGACATGGACGACGAGGAAGATGCAGGTCTCATGGGCAAGCGGAAAGGTACTTCCAATCTCTCATTCAAGTCTCCTTCAGCCGGGAAAACACTTCGCAAGACACGGACGCAGCACAACCTGCGCGGACACGCGATGACAGCCGACGCGAGCTTGTCCAGCTCTCAACATGCTGGCTCCCAGAGACGCGCATCCTCTTCTTCGTCGGCATCGATCGGTGACGACTCTCAGTACGAGCCCTAGCATGGTCGTTCCTCGAGCGCGTCGTCACTATCATCACGGCAAGAAGGGGCGTCGTCATCGCGGAAAGTATCCCTAGACATCTGCACCCCCTTTGCACGCCTTACCCTCACCCCCGAGCCCGAGCCTCGCAAGAGCTCAATGCCCCAATCCATACACATTCCCACTTCCCTGTCACCGATCAAAGAGCAGCCCTCGCCATCCAAGATCCCCAAAGCCCTATGCACCACTTCTCTTCATCAAACGCACTCATCTCAAGCGATCCTCTCAACGCCTTCTCCTCTAAAGACCAAGACTTCTGGTCCCAGGATGCCCGTGTCCAAGAAGAGGGGCGGCGGTGCTGATGAGATACCCGTATTTTTGACGAAAGAGACGCTTACAGCTTGTGTTCAACCAGCTTGGGACACCAAAGGTCGACTCGAAGACATGGAGCAAGTCTATGCCGATCTCCGAACTCAGATTGTCGGCGCTGCGGAATCGAAGACGGCGCTGGAAGAGTCCCTCGAGCTCTACAAAGTCCGAGGTATATATCACGCGGACGGCCTTTTCAGATTTTCTGCTGACATATAATAAGCGCAAGAGCTTTCTCAAATGAACAAAGAGCTCACATCGACGAATCGCGATCTCACGAAGGATCTGGACCGTGTGCGAAACGATTTGCATGCTTCTTCGATCGAGCTCCAACAAGAGCGTCGAAATCATGAACGAGACGTGCAGGATGCTGAGCGCAGACACGAAAAGGAGCTTAGCAGCCTCTACTCGCGCCAAGAAAAGGAATCGGAACGCCTCGAGCGAGAGCGTGACAAGATTGCAGAGCAAGGTGAGCGAGAATTGCAGGACGCGAAGAGGGTATGGGAGAAGCAAAAGGACGATGAAACTTCGAACATGACCACACAGCATTGGGAGGAGCTCGAGGAGATGCGAGTGACGCACCAGAGAGAGATGGAGCAGAGGCAGGCGGAGCTTGCGGAGCTGCGCAAGGCGGGCGAGAGCAGGGCTTCAGAGTCGGCAACGGAGGTACAGGAACTTCGCGATTCCCTGCTGGCACGACAGAATGAGCTGGAAGCGGCGGCTTCTCTGGAGAAAGCCCTACGCTCGCAACATGCAGCCTCAGAAACGCGCAATGCTCTGTTGGAACAAGAAAAGTCAGCGTTGGTGTCCAAGACGCACTACTTGGAAGGCAACCAAGAAGCGCAAAGTGTAGAATACACTTCTATGAGCGACAGGCTGCAAGAGGCCATCGATGCTCGCGAGCGCACCCTGGAGCAGCTGAGGAAGGAAGAAGTGGTTCGCCGCAAGCTCAACGCCACCATCCTGGAGCTTAGAGGCAACATTCGCGTCTTTGCTCGGACGCGACCACTACTTACCGGCGAGGACGAGCCTGCGCGACTCGACTTCCCGGACATCGAAGCCCTGGATGGCGGCAAGGAGATGGTGGTCCATGCCCCTACTACGCTGTCAGCGACAGGAAAGGAAAGGAACGAGAAGCACAATTACGCCTTTGATCGAGTGTTCGGACCGACGACGGCGAACACTCAGGTTTTCGAGGACTGCCGTGACCTCATTCAAAGTGTAGTCGACGGCTACAACGTCTCGATTCTTTCCTACGGACAGACAGGCAGCGGCAAGACATTCGGCATGTCCGGCCCCAACGGCATCATCCCCTCCTCGATCGCCATGCTGCTGTCTGAAATGGCGCGTCTCAATGACAAGGGTTGGCTGTACAGCGTCGAAGCGAGCTTCGTCGAAGTCTACAACGAGACGCTGAACGACCTGCTCGGCGACGCAAAGACGTGGGATGATGGCTCCGACGACGTGCGCGCAAGAAAGAAGGAAAAGCACGAAATCCACCACGACGCGGCGACGGGGAAGACTACCGTGACGAACCTCAGTTCCGTCGCGCTCTGGCCTCCGCCAAACGACGACGGCGCCTGGCCGCCTCCCATGCCTCTGGCAGAGGCCAGCAATACCACCGCAGCCTCCTACACCGAACGCGCCGTGACCAACCTCCTCGACACAGCCGCCAAAAACCGCCGCGTGGCCGCAACCAAAGCCAACGAGCGCAGCTCCCGCAGCCACAGCATCTTCATGCTCACGCTCCGCGGTACCTGCGCCGCCACGGGCGAGAGCAGCGAGGGCGTGCTCAACCTCGTCGACCTCGCGGGGAGCGAGAGGCTGAAACAGAGCGGTGCCGAAGGAAACCGCATGAAAGAGACCCAGGCGATAAACAAATCCCTCTCCGCGCTTGGCGATGTCATTGCCGCGCTGGGCGCGAAGAAGAGCGATGAGAGCCATATCCCTTACCGAAACAGCAAGGTGAGCGACAAGAGTTTCCACACACTATGGGTTCGTGATATACAATGCTGACGATTGATGCAGCTTACGTACCTCCTCCAATCCTCCCTCGGCGGCACCGCGGCCAACGGCAAGAGCAGCCGCACGCTCATGCTGCTGCATCTCTCGCCGCTGCAGGCGCATTGGCAGGAAAGCCGGAGCTCGCTGCTGTTTGGGAGTAAAGTGCACGGCACGCACATTGGTACGGCGAAGAAGAGATAAGCAGGGTCACGGTATTTCGTAGGTGCGATCTGGACGTCTGCAGTGAGAAAATCCAAAGCGCAATTTGCTTTGCCATGGTTCTGGACCTGTGGTGATGTTTCCATGCCGCAGGCGCCGTGGAATGTGAACCGGCCGCGTGTCTAGCCATTGCCTACGAGTTTCCATGTCTATGATGTTGGCAAAAATTTTGAACTTCTATGCTGCCATGGCTCTCCTACGATGCCTTGCAGTCGCGGCTGCAATCGGTGAGTCGTGCACCAGCCGACCAGTCCTTGAAGAAGTACTGACAAATCCCAGCCTTCCACCGAGCTTCAGCACAAGACATCTCCGAGCACTGCCCTACGCCGGACATTTGCTACCGACTCAGCATCCCCGAGCAGACAGCGAGCACAGGGAGCGGCGATGTATACTTCCAGATCAACGGCCCAGTGTCATACTCTTGGATCGGCCTCGGACAAGGCTCGTCGATGGACGGCGCCAACATCTTCGTCATGTACGCGAACGGCCAGGGCAATGTCACCGTCTCGCCCCGACTAGGAAAAGGCCACTTCGAGCCGCAACATGACACGACCGCGAACCTCACTTTGCTGCAAGGTTCGGGCGTGCATGGCTATCGCATGGTGGCCAACATTCTTTGCAGCGACTGCTATAGCTGGCCTGGTGGCTCGATGGACTTCGCAAGCAACGGTTCATGGTGGCTATGGGCGGCTCACGCCGGATTGCCGCTGGACACGAGCGACGTGCAAGCAAGTCTGCAACAGCATCAGGTGTATGGTAGCTTCTTTTGGAATATCGCCGCAGCACAAGGAGGGCAGGACGGCGTCAATCCTTTCCTTGGCAACTCGGCCGCCAACGTGACTTACGACATCGTGGGCAGGCCTGTCCCAGTGAAGGTGTGGCACCCAAATGACAGCATTCCGATCGCGCACAGCGTGCTCGCGTCGACTGCTTTCCTCGTCCTTTTCCCGATTGGCGCCATCGTCATGCGGGTTACGGAGCTCCATCGATTGGTGTGGCTCCATGCAGGTGTCCAAATCGCCTCGTACGCCGTTCTGTTCGCTGCGTTCGGCATGGGCTTGCATGTGGCCACAACCGGACAGCTGTTCCACAATAAACACCCGTGCATCGGGATTGCTTTGGTCATCATCATGTTCTTCCAAGCTGTGGACGGCCTTTTGCACCATAGACAGTTCAAGAAGACGCAGAAGAGGACGGTGCTGACGCATATCCACATTTGGACAGGCCGGATCGCAGTCGTCATCGGCATGGTCAACGGTGGCTTTGGCATGGAGCTGGCGGGTGTGACGTCTGTCGGAAAGCACGCTGGCTATGGCCTGGTGGCTGCCATATCGGCGACGGCGTATTTGTCGGCGGTTGTGTATGAGTCACGGCAAGGGCCATTGAGGCCACGGAATGAGAAGCTTTCAGAGCCAGCGGCGGGTCATGTCCTTGGATCGATGGGGGGAGACTGAAATTCATTGTCCCTTCATGGCTGAAGCCGAACTTGAAGAATTGACTCTTGATTTTTGTGCGAGATGGCTTTTCCACACAGCAATTTTCAAGCTGATCGATACTGACATGTCTTTAAACACCTTACGTCTCCCTCATAGAGGTCACGGCGCCGCGCGAGTCGGGCGTTCGTGCTGATACGCCGACAAGTCGGCATCCAGGCCGACCTGTTGTCGCGCCCACTGTACAGCCGACCTCATAGCTTCGTTTACGTCGTGAGCGATAATGTGCGACACGTCGTCCACCAAGTTCTTGCCCACCGAATCAGCCCACCATACGTACGGATTACGTGCAACGTAGTCCAGCAGCACACCCCAATGCATCAGCATTATCAGTGCAACGGGCTCGTGAGCTTTGACAGCTGCAAGGTAGTCGTCGCCGGCCTGAAGGGGCCAAGCAACGGTATATCCCCGGTGGTCCGGCTCTGTGCATTTTGAGAAATGCTCGCGGAGGAAAAAGCCTGCTCGCCTTAATGCGGCATGATAGGAGATCTTTTGAAGCGCGTCCACGCCGCTTGCTCCCTGGCTATTAGTGCCATATTCGACGTCGTTTATTACAGTCAACCTATCGAGAGCGGCAGCAACTTCGCTGCTGAGTGCGTTCTCAGGCAGTTGATCCCAGTGTGGATAGTTGACCAACAGAGGGTCCTGCAGCACATCCTTGTCGCTCAGAGCGACAGCCACGAACCCCTTTGCCAACTCCAAGAAGGTGAATACATGCTCCAGCATTCGAACACGCTCGCAAGGCCGCGCAGTAAATTGTGGTAGAGCAAGTCCCATGACCATGAATATGGAAGCTAGCGCAAACATCGCTCGGTGGTTCTCCGCAGAGAGGTTGAGAAGCTCGTCTCGAAATCTACTGCTCGCAAGATTGTTGTACTCCACTGCGGCTTCGACATATTGCTGTCTGAGCTTGAAGTCGTCTTGTGCGTCCGAAGCAAGCTCCAGTGCAGCCATAGCCAGCAGGCCGTGAAGCAGATACTCGTGCCGGAGTGCCAGTCGTGGTACAACGACCTGCCAGTTGTGATACTCACCTATCACAGTGCCACAGTAACTTTTGTACGTGCTGGTACTATCAGGTTGTCAGCACGTACGATGTCAAGCGGCCGCTTGATGGGAGCTCGGCGGGACAAGACTGTCCTCGCAACTGACCTCCACTGATGGAGCAACTCCAACTCCAATTTTCGTCCAAGTGCCAATACATTACCGTCTTCGACGCTAGCTGATGATGGCTCCTCGGCTGTGACAGGCGCTTCACGCTGCGGCGCATTTGGCTCACGTGCCTGGGATTGGAGAGTAGGAGCGTCTTGCGCGCCTGGCAAAGTCCCTCGCTGAGCTCCCGCAGCATACGCACAAGCAATGTTCCTGAACTCGCAAGGTCCACATGGCGGACCAGCCTCGTCGCATTTGACACGTCGTTGCTTGCACATCTGGCATCCGCGACGCGACTTTGTGTGAGTGCGCCTAGGCTGCATCGCGCAGTCGTCCACGCCCCTGACGATGGCGATTGTCACGAACCATCTCGGGTTCCTTCTTTGTGGTCAGACTGCATCTGTCTGTTGCTTGAGGTTACAGGCTCCTGGCGAGCGACTGCCGCGGGCATGTCATTGGAGTTGGTGCATTGCACTCCTGCCGAATCCGGCTTCAACCCGCTGCGGTTAGGCTCCTCGTTGTTGGATTAAAGTTGCAGTCCGGGGCTGGCACGCGCCAAACTCCAGGCCTTGGACCCGCCGGTTGTGAGACGCATAGGACGTCACTGCCTGCTGTCGTACAAGTACCAGTCCTTCGATCCATGACTTCCAACGCCAGATAACTTGTTCTGCTATGCGCTCCGACCTACACCCCTGACCGCGCATAGCATATCTGCGCCAGCGAACTTGCGAACCGCAAATCGACGCGACTGCACAATATGGCGCCAAATCCGTTCGTCGTTCTGCGCCGGCGCGACTACCCAAAGGCAGAGTCATCGGATGCCCGCGACACAGCACTCAACGTGTCAATCGCAATCTTGTTGACTTCACTCGTAGTCGTTCTCGCTGCTACCCTGCATTGGGCAGAGCGGTGGCTGCTGTCCGGCGCAGCGATCGAGTCTCTGTTGCTGGTCTATGGCTCTTCCGCGGGCTCACGCATTCTGCCCGAGATACCTCTCTGGTCCCTACCGGCTACGCTCAACCTGCTCTACGCCGTCCCGGC
>JABUBK010000106.1_pt1 | contig 16118 bp, 15 predicted proteins | sample 7332671 | NCBI WGS metagenome assembly JABUBK01 (sample SAMN07256342, study PRJNA390944) | subsurface metagenome | isolation source: Methane hydrate marine sediment | place: Pacific Ocean: Eastern North Pacific, ODP site 1244 | collected 2002
TCTTATGGGTTGCCTTGCCTTAAGAAAGTGCCTGTATGAGCCTCTATGGAGGTGTTCTTTTCTTGGCCATTGGGGATGAATCTCGTCATGGGAAAAAGAGCTGGAGACCACCGCCGAACCCGATGAAATCCCATGAGGCAGAATCCTTCATTAGAACTATCCTTGATAACTGGCTCCGTTCGAAAGTCATCTATAGAGGCCCATATTATCTCAAATTTAACCCGTAGCGTATATTTCGAAAACCGGCGAAAAAATGGACCAAAACAAAAGGCGTGGAGACCCTTTAGATGCTATCCCATATTGAGAGTGACAGCATTTATGCTGCCATTATCGATATCTTTACGCACATTCCCTTAGGATTGAGGATAATGGCAGCAGTTTCGCACCTCCTCCCGAAACTCCTACGAAAGCGAGTGAGCGATGTAACAGGTAATTGGAGGTGGTACTGCTGCGGCGAGCAGTACTGGGGAAAGATAACGCTGATCCAGTTAGGTAGTAAGATTAGTGGCTCCTTCCAAGATGAGCGAACCAACGTAGGTGGCGGGATTACAGGTAGCGTTGAGGGGAACAAGGTGAAATTTACGCGACGATGGAGCAAGATGAAGCAACATTACACTCTTGCGTTGAGTCCCAACGGAAAGACTCTAAGAGGGGACTTCCAGGGGCCTCACGATCCTAGATTCGGGACAGAATTCAGTGCAACCAGAGTAAATCTCCCAGTGGCCAAGAAAAGAACACCTCCATAGAGGCTCATACAGGCACTTTCTTAAGGCAAGGCAACCCATAAGACCTGGGTAAAGTTAAAACTCCTCTATCAAGAGATTTCTATCAAGCCAGTTGTGGGATAGAGGGATTTTTCTAAGGCAACCCTATTTTGACCAGGTAAGGTGCTAAAATTCTACGAAACTCAGGAGCAAACAAGATGAACTGGCTCGAAAAATTCTTAGAGGAGACAATCGCGGTTAATGCTTATCTATTCTGGCAAAAATATGTCCGACAAGAGAATCGTGATAAAGATTCAGAAGAAGAGTCCAACTGAAGTTTCTGCCAAAGTTGTGTATAAACGAAGTACTTTGGAAAATATGCCATTTGCATGGATGTACAACTACAGTTCGGATATACATTTATACACAATTTGCTCACTACGGATATCAGCTTTGAAAAGATTTATTAACCTTATAAAATTTCAGAAGAGTGCTATTCATAAGGTGAGCTAAATGTCTACACCAAGAGAATATATAGAAGATATAAGAAATCGGCAAATTAACTCAGATAAGTTTATACTTGACTCTCTCACAGGAGCAATAGACAGATTACAAAAAGCATTTCCCCGATACGGGAGCTTTCTAATGGAATTTGTGCAGAATGCCGATGATGCCAAAAGTCGGTCTCTGAAAATTGAAATACTGCAAAATACCATAAGAATATCTAATGATGGACTTGTGTTTTCCGAAGAGGATGTAAAAAGTATTTGTAAGGTTGGGCGCTCTTCAAAGACAGCGAAAGACTATATTGGTTACTTGGGTGTAGGATTTAAAGCTGTTTTTCTCATATCTGAATGTCCCGAAATCTATTCGGGTGGCTATGGGTTTAAATTCAATAAAACTGCTTGGCCGGATTCAGAACATATTCCTTGGCAAGTAATCCCTGTCTGGATTGATAATCCAAAAGTAGATTTATCAAAATACAGAACGGTTTTTGTTTTACCTCTTAAATCACCTAACCTAATAGAAAAACTCAGAGAAGAAGTAAGACCAACACATTTGAATAGTAGAATATTACTTTTCCTGCGGTATATTGAAGAAATTGAGATAACAGATGTTACTCAGAATTTCAAAAGAAAAATTGTAAAATCCAAATTTTCCAAAAGACCAGAGTATGAGATTCACAAAATTGAAGAATACGAAAATGACACATTAAAAAGGGAAGACCTCCGATTAATCCTTCGGTCCACTTGTCATGTACCACCGGATGTTAAAAAAGATTATGTAACGAAGGAATGGGAAAGGCAAAATGTAGAAAAAAGAGAAATAATGGTAGCTTTCAAACTATATGACCAAAATCATCTCATAAAAGAAGAAAAAGGCACAGCTCACATAGGGGTTTTTAGTTTCTTGCCACTAAAAGAAATACCGAGTGGATTGAACTTTCTTTTACAGGCAGACTTCCTGACAACACCAGGGAGAAGCGAGCTCGCCCGTGAGAGTCTATGGAATAGTTGGCTTGCTCGTGAAATATACAATTTGATTACTACAAAATGTATACCGACATTCTTAGGTCACGACCATTGGAAAATGAACTTTACACAGATTCTATACTCAAGGGAAGACGGCCATGAACTACTTGAGAACTATGTAAAGACGCCTTTGAATGAATACCTTAAGAATAATGCTCTTTTGATTGCCGAAGATGGCACGCCCTCAAAAGCTGAAGAACTGATATCAGTAGAAGAAGAAGTTAGATACCTACTTACGGACAGCGATTTCAAATTAATGTATCCAAATAAAAGAATTATACATAAAGAGTGCAGGTCCTATCCATGTGACATAAAATTTATTTTTGACATCAAGCATTTCCTTGATTGTCCCGAAAGCGAAGAACTCATAAGGCTAAAAGCAAAAAAGAAAGAAGTTGAATGGTTCAAAAAACTCTATTCCATGTTTGTAGACAAATATAATTATGCATATTTCTATAATAAGTTTTCTCACTATAATGTGGAGCATGACCAGTTCTGGAACAGTATGCGTTATCTTTCGAGACCAATCATATTAACAAACGACTTCAGTGTAGCAAAGATAGACAAGTGTTATATTAATCCTAAGAAGATTCCAATCCCGGAGCAATTAAAAGAGAAGTTTAAAATAGTGCATCCACAACTTGTAAAAAATGAAAAATTCGGACAGTTTAGAAAGGAATTAAATGACGTAAGATATCACGATGTTCCGCCTGACACAAAGGTCATCGGAGAATTAACTGAAGAAGATATTAAAAATGCTCTGAGGAGACAAGAAACTTTCAAAATGGATGAAGAAGAATGGAAAAATCTATCAGATGAGGAAAAGATTGAAAGAGTCAAAGAGATAAAAAAGTTCTGGAGTGATTATTGTGTATCTCCGGGAGACGAGGACTGGCCTTTCGACTATGATCTTACACTCAAAAGTAAAACTGGAGAATGGGTAAAACCTGAGGACCTAGTTTTTCCCGAAGAATATAAACCTGAGCATAGTATTGAAACTTTAATCGAAAAGGAAATACTCGATTTTCCCCTAAAATTTGTCAGCCCAAAATTCATTGAGGACAATAATGATGATGAAATTAGAAAATGGCGTAGATTCTTTGGGGAGTTTGGTGTAGATAAGATAGTTGAAAATAAGAATAGTAAAAATGCAATTATCCAACGGATCGCGGTTCTAACAGCTTTACAATATGAAAAGGAAAAGAAAAGACTTCCAAGAGAATTGGGTGAATCTGAAAAGCGCGGATACGACATAGAATCAAAATCAGAAAGTGAGGAGAGATTCATTGAAGCAAAAGGCACTAGTGACTCTTCTTATGATATATTTCTAACTGTAAATGAGTTTAGAGTCCTCCGAGAAGATAAAGAAAGTAAATATTTTGTTTACGTCGTTACTGACGCCCTTAGAGCTCCTTTTTTGCAAACCACTCGAGGCACCAAGCTTCTTGACATTATGGACACAAAAATAATCATCCCGTTTAATAAATGGCTAAATGAGGCGAAGGATGACGAATTTAAACCATAGATGCCGCAACTTTATCTAAGGAGGAGAAGAAAGGGGTTCAAGAAGAACTATAAAGGTGTTTTCGCGGATGCGCAAAATAGCCATTCTAAACTTCAAAGGTGGAACGGGCAAAACTACCACAGCAGTTAACCTCTCTCACGCCTTAGCGTTAAGACGTCAAAGCGTTTCACTAAGAGACGACAGATTACAGAGTAAACTGTGTATACATAGCTTACATTGTTTACTACGTTTACATTAAAGGTTTTGTCCTATGCGAATAATAGGTTTAATTAATCAAAAAGGTGGAGTAGGCAAAACTACTACTGTAGCCAACCTGGGGGCTGCTCTTTGTCAATTAAAAAAGAAGGTTCTACTGGTAGACATGGATCCTCAATCCAATTTGTCTTATCATCTTTTGGGTGGAGAGGTAGTTAACTTAGAGAAGTCCATTTATGACAGCTTGACCGGCAGAGTGGGGTTAAAAGATATCCTAATTAAAAGGAAGGATGGTTTAGCAGTGATCCCCTCCGGGATAAACCTTAGTGGATTTGAGGTTGAGTCGGCTACAAAAAGAGGCAGGGAAGCATTGTTAAAGGGAGTTTTAGATACAGCGAAAGGATACGGCTATATTTTGGTGGACTGTCCTCCTTCCCTGGGACTCTTAACCTTGAATACTTTGGTCGCGGTCAGGGAGGTCTTTATTCCTTTGCAGGTAGAGTTCTTTGCCTTGCAGGGAATATCCAGGCTCTTAGAGACAATCGGGGTAGTGAAGAACCGGCTCAATAAGTCTTTGGAAGTGACCGGGATTGTTCTCTGTATGTACGATATTAGGCGAAGGCTCAGTAGAGAGATAGAGGAGAAGATCAGGGATTACTTCAAGGGCAAGGTTTTTGAGAGAGTAATCAGGGAGAATGTGAGCCTAGCAGAGAGCCCGAGCTATGGCCAGAGCATTCTTGAATACGCCCCCCGGTCCCATGGTGCAGAAGACTATCTAAAACTAGCCAGAGAGGTAATTCGCCATGGATAAGAAAAAGCCCAGAGTCGGAAGCGACCCGCTGGCGTGGATTAGAGATACTGCTAAGACAAAAGGTAAACAAAGTAAACCTAGTAAACTTCCCAAACAAGAGTTACCGAGTAAACAAACAAAGAGGCAAACTTACCACCTAGAAATAGACCTTATAGAGAAGATAAAAAAGTATGCCTACTGGCAGAGGCTAAAGGTTTCTGAGGTAGTCAATGAGGCTTTGAGGGAGTTCTTTAAGGGAAAGAAGTTTACTAAGTAAACAAGGATTGCCAGGTAAACAATGTTTACAGAAATATTGAGGGAGATTCTGAGGATTGAAAGTTGAGTAGTGTTGGGAATAACCTTAGAACTGTGGAGAAAGTTTTTGATATTATTGAAAGTAGATTGCGTTCTTTATCAGAGGCGAATAATAGCCATAATGGAAGGGCAACTACTATTTTTGGATTTGGCGGAGTAATATTAACTATTGCTTTTTCTATTTATTCGATTGGGAAGCCAGTAGTGTGGTTGTTTCTTTTAGGAATAGCTTCCATTCTTGTTAGTCTTTTGGTCTCAATTATTGCTATAAGGTCTCGTAAATTTTGGGAAGATCCTTACCCTCGAGGGTTACGTGATGGATATATAAAAAAGGAATATAAAGGGGTTTTAGAGCAAGTTATTTCAAACCTTATAGAGTGTTACGACCATAACCTTAGAATAACACAAAGAAAAGCACTAATAATTGATTGTGGATTTTATTGTGTGTTTATTGGATTGTTGTTTCTTGCATTAAGCATATTATTGTAATAAAGGGGTGAAATAAATGTATTTAAATGAGGAAGAAGAGGAAGAGGGGGAAGGTTCTGAAGTAGTAGAAGAAGAATATCCTCGACCTGATAACCGTTTGAGAAATCCGGTTGGGAGAATAACGCTTTCTAAAAAATTCCTAAGAAGAAAGAAAAAAAAGAAGTAAAAAAGAAGAGAAGGAAAACAAACTGTTAACTTCCTAACTCTCCTCAGGGGGAATAGAAAGCGATAAAGGCCACCAGAGGGATGAGCGAATGCGGCGTGTTAGATATGAAGATGGAGTGATTACATGTATTTGTCCTGTTTGTAATGCTGTAACAAATTTTCATGATAGGACCCGGGGTGGGCAGCAATTGGGGTTTTTTCTTGTCGACAAGCATCATTACTTTGGGGATACAGGGTATGCGGGGATTTATTATCAGTTATTTAGTTGCGCTGGTTGTGGGAGAGGTGGTATTGCGGAGATTCATTATTATCATCGTAATGACGTTCGTGGAGGGGAACTGGGAGATTTTTATCCTGTAGGTATAGAGAAAGCTAAGGTTCCTGAGGGTGTACCAAAGAGCATATTGGCTGAGTTAAGGGAAGCAGAGCGTTGTGCTTCGGTTGGAGCATGGAGAGCGGGTTCAGCAATGCTTAGGTCGGTATTAGAAAAAGTTTTTGAAGGGAATGGCTATACTAAAGGAGTGCTTAAGGATAAGATTAATGAGAGCAATAAAGATGGCATAATAACGGATTCAAGAGCTAAGAAAGCTCATGACGATGTACGAGCTTTGGGAAATGACATTTTGCATGATGAATGGAAAGAAGTAACCAATAAAGATTTTGTCACTGCCTATCATTATTGTCAGCGGGTCATTGAAGATTTTTATGACGAGCGAGATATTGTTTCGCGGATTTTAGAGGAAAAAGGTAGGGTAAAGACGGGGAATAAATAAAAAGGAGCCCGCTTATTTGCCTAAGCGGGCCGAGAGGTGGACACATGTCCTATACCACCACTGAGAATAATATTACAACCAAACGGTTAAGTCAACCCCTGGGATCCTACCGTAAAGAATTCACTTGCGATAAAATTCCTTACCTTGAAAGGGTAGCCAAAACTTACAATTTCTCTGAAAGTAGCTTTGATAGCTACTGTGCACAATATACAAAAGTTGGACAATGTGAAGAAGAGTATCAATTTTTAGTGAAAAAGCGCATGTATAATAGGGGAAAGATGAAAATTACCATTTTTGCGCCTGCCCCCAGTGACAAAACACTCTCATACGAGCCATATATGCCATTTTCTGGAGGTAAGACAAGGATTATTATGACTCTGAAGAGAGATGTTCTTAAATCGCTTATTTGAGAGTCTGGAAATTCAGTACTGGTGCATATTCGAGAGATTTGGAGAGGAGATGGATAATGAGGACAAAAATAGGAGAATCCACCATGGACCAAGTCTTATTGCAGGCAATTAGAAAGGCCGAAAAGGCAGGCAAAAAAACAAATAAGATTAAACGTTACCCCTTCCCTCGCAATAAATTATCTCATCTTAGAAGCGAACACATCTTAAGAAAGAGAATTCAAACCTATAACCAGAAGATTGCTGAACTCTTGCCTGTGGTTCTGCCTTTTAGTGTGAAAAAGTTTGAAAGTGAGGAGATGCCACCACAAAAGGATGGGACTATAATTAAAATCTACAATTATACAGGCCATAAATATCGTTTGAAATTAACTTATTCTCTACCTCATATACTCACTGAATTGTATTTTGCTAGCAAGGACAGGCAGCGAGGCAATATTAACTATCCTATCTTAGGTAAGGATTTGAAACCGGTAGCCTTAGCTTTGTTGAATTTATCTGCTGTCCAGAAAAGTCCCTGTATTATTTTTACTCTTGAGGATATAGCCAGCCAGATTTACTTTAAGCGCCATAGTTTGTGGCGACAGCAGTTGAAGAACCTTATCTTAACAATTGGCACTACTAGGTACGATATTTATACTCTCGATAACGCACCACAAATTAGTGGCACCATTGGCACTGTAGCTTATCCCGGCAAAACCAGCGTTAGATTTGGGATTAGATTGCGTCCTAAGGAGATCTTTTTTTCCTTTAACCAGTTTTGGTTATTACCGTATCCTAATCGCTTTGGCAGAGTCCCTTACTTTATCCTAGCCACTAACGAACTGAAAGATTTTAGAAATTTGCCTGATTATATGAAGAATGGTTACCTCTGGCTTGCCAGTCACCGCTATTCTCTGAGTATAATTACCCCTAAGATTGGCACATTCTTAAAAGTGGGATTTCTCTTGTCTGATGAACAGATTCACCATTGGAAGAAGTGGGGAGAATTGAGGCCTAAATGGCACAACTTTATTGATGAAATGAAGCGAATGAAAGTATTACAGGACAAAGAATATTTGGCAAAACCAGAAGGAGATTTGACCACTTATAAAGTTAGGTTTACCCCCACTAAAAGTTTCTTGGAGCAAGCCTCTATTGATAAACTTCCAGAGACTCCTGAGTATAATCATGCTATACGGACTTATCTGTCTTCGATGGCGACCCATGGCCAAAGTGCTAAATGGGTTCTGGACAACCTTAGACTAACTTGTCCTTCTGAAATGGCGAAAGGTATTAAGTCTGGCAAGTTTGACTCTATGGTGAAGAAGGGCTATTACAGTCAACTTCGATAATTTGGCTATTATTAGTCATGATGGTCGCCTTTGATAATCCTTGATAATTCATGCTTCCAGCCAAAAACTCAAAAAAAACCTTGTAAGAACAAAATAAAAACCTTGTAATTTTTTCAAAAAACCAAATAAAAACCTTGTAAGTCCAGTAATCAAAACTGCTGAAATGCTTATCCCTCCTGCACCCCCAAATTGGGCACATTTTCTTATAAGGGAGCTTTATTATAAAGGAAGTTTATAAGCATTCTGCCTCAGACCTCTCTCAATTTTTTTAATTCAACTGCAAGAAAAACTCCTACCAGAGTTGCTAAGTATCCAGACCCAATAGCTAGATTTTTATAGCTACTTATAATGCATTCAACAATTTTTTTTCAAAAAGCGTTTATTATTTATAGAGGACTCAAAAAAGAAAGAAGAAAATAAAAAAGTAGCTTCTCCATCTCTGTACTCTTTTTTTCGGAGAAAAAGCGTTAGTTATAGTAGAGAGAATGAAAAATAAGAGAATAAAATGAAAGAACATTTTAAAACGACTGACCTTTGGTTGACTGCGTACCTGCTAGCCAGAGGCGCAAATTTAGCAGGCCTTGAGAAAAACCATCTAAAACCTTCCCAATATGTCTTTATTCTCTCCGGGGAAGATCTACAAGGAAACACAAAAAGTTACTCTGAGAATGGAGAGATCCCTGTCTTGTCTTACAAGCAAATTGTTTTGGATTTGAAACATCAACTTTATCAAAAAATGAGAGGAGAAAAAAATGAAAAAGACTTTTCGACTCTGGGACACTGAGGAAAAAAGGGTAATTGAGGTTGAAGCGACAAAGGTAGGTAAAGAGTGGAGGGCTCGTTGTCCCAGACCAAACCATGAAGATGAAAACCCCTCCCTTTTTATAAACGAGGAGAAGGAAGTCTATAACTGCCACGGCTGTCCCTTCGCCGGCCATTTATATAATCCCACCAGCCGGCCTAAAAAGAAGTCCAAAAAACCTAAGCGCAGAGCCAGACCCACAGCTATATATGATTATAAAGATGAGAAGGGAAAGCTCCTCTTTCAGGTGATACGTTACAGAAATAAAGGCTTCTCCCAGCGTCAACCAAATGGCCAAGGGGACTGGATTGATAATACCGTAGGAATCCGCAGGGTTCTCTATCGGCTGCCTGAACTTGTGAAAGCTCAGGGTCTTGTGTTCATTGTGGAGGGAGAGAAGGACACAGACAACTTGCTAAAGCTAGACCTCCCAGCCACAACCAACCCGATGGGTGCGGGCAAGTGGAAAAGTGAGTATAACCAGAGCTTAAAGCACTTTGAGAAGGTAGTCCTGCTACCCGATAACGACCAACAAGGCCGATTACATATGAGAGCGGTAGGCAACAGCCTGTTGGAAGACGATTTTAAGGATATAAGGCTCTTAGACCTTCCCGGCCTAGCTGAAGGTGAAGATATAAGTGACTGGCTGAAAAAGGATAGTAACAACAAGGAACTGTTGCTTTTACACGGCGAAGAAGCTCCTACCTTCAGCCCTTTCGAGTTCTCTTTGGAAGAGGTCTTGAACACTTTTAAAAGATGGTTGGTACTAGATGAGTCAACCTATATCGAGGTAGTCCTGGCTACGGTAATAAGCAATTTGATACCGGGGGATCCTGTTTGGCTATTTCTGACAGGTCAATCCGGGGGCAGTAAGACCGAGGTTCTGAGAACCCTTTTTGACTCTCCACTTATCTATCCTGTAAGCAAGTTTACAGCACATACCCTTATATCCGGCAAGCGGGGGAAAGGTCAAAAAGACCCTTCTCTGCTGCCCTTGCTAAATAATAAGACTCTCATTATCAAGGACTTCTCCTGTATCCTGGAGATGCCGAGAGATGACCGGGGCCAGATCTTTGCCGACCTGAGGGATGCCTACGATGGAGAGGCCAGTAAGAAGCTCGGCCTGGAACAGCAGCTTTATAAATACAAAAGCCACTTCTCGATGATAGCCGGGACTACTGGGGCTATTGATGCTTTTACTTCAGTTAGGCAGGCCCTCGGGGAAAGGTTCTTGAAGATCCGGCTGGCTAAATCGTCTGATGATCTGGCAAAGACCCTGAAAGCTCTGGACAATGTAGATGAGCAGGAGAGAATGAGAAAAGAGCTTGGCAAGATAGTATCAAACTTCCTGAGCCAGCCTTTCAAGCCTTCACAAGTGGACATTTCCCAAGGCCTAAAAAAGCAACTGGCTCTCCTGGCCAACTTTGTCGGCAAGTGTCGAACCAGTGTCAGCCGAGACCCCTATATGCAAGGTGTAATCAAATTCCCCCCAGAACCAGAGCTTGGGACACGGCTAGGTGTTCAGTTTGCCAAATTAGCCAAAAGCCTGGCTGTTATAAAGGGGAAGGTAGAGGTTGATAAAACAGAGCTGGATATAATAAGACGTGTTGCTTTGGATACTATTCCCAAGAAGGTGTTATTGCTGGTGAAAGTCCTTTATGAAAATGTTGACCTTCCCAAGACAGCCGAGATCGGCAACAAGACTAAAATTGGCCCTAAGACTGCCTTACTGGCCTTACATGACCTAGAAGCATTAGAACTTGTAGAAAGTGAGAAAGCTACCTCTGAGCAAGGTAGTCCCTGGTGCTGGAGCTTGGCTGAGAATTTTCGAGAGACATTGGACGAGCTGAACATCTGGCAAGCCCCTGAGAAAAAAGAATTGGATCCAACTGATGACTTACAAAAAAGGATGAAAGATTAGGTTTTTCTAAAACCTAGGTCGAAAGATTCTTCAGCTATAACAAAGGCTTAGGGTTTCGAACTGAGAAGATCTCCTAAGGAAGGGACTAAGAAAATAAAAGAGTTTATTCACTTTGGAATAGTTTTGGACACTTTGATAAAAAAAAGACCGACATACTATTACCCCTACTTTCAAGTTTGAAATGTTAAAACCTGCTAGAAGCAGGGTTTTGATTTGGACCAGGGTTTGAGATTTTTGAAAGAATTGTCCAAAATGAACAAACCCGAAACATTGACTTAAATGAAAAGCCTATACCTACACTGTCCTAGCTTTTACGTTCTGAAAAACGGTAGGGGTATATACTTCCTTTTTTGTCCGTTATCTGCTTACTGCTGAATTTAACCTTTTTAATAAACAGTATACCCTTTCCTATTTTTTAGACCTAAATGCAAAAGCCTTGTGGGTATGAGAATTCTATTTCCCCCATAGTTGGAGAATTCTGGAAAAAAGGGGGTGAGTGAATGACGAAATGGGAGGAGGTGAAGAATAGACCAAATCGTTGAGGGCGGTTAAAAAAACCGCAAAATTGAATCTTTGGACAGATGTTGGGAAAGATGAAAATGCAAGTCTGAAAAGGTTTTGTAAGATTTTTTGGAGAATTTAGCAAATCTTGATAAACGGATCCTCTTGAGAAAAAATTATCTCTGCTCTAAGACAAAAAAGAGAAATTATTTGTCAACATTTAGCAAAAAAAGGACAAAATGTCCTCAATTTGTAAATAGGGATGCTGATAAAATGGGGATTTTAGTTTAGAGGAAGGTGGTGATGTCTTACTTTTATATAGAAGAGGACAAATTATGAATGTAACGCACCGGGGTAAAATAGGGAAAGTACTCATTTAACCCATAGCTATTGTTTTTGAAGAAGTTAGATGTTTAAACAAGAGAAAAGCAGGACTGTTAAGTCCTGCTTTTGTGGGTGATTACCTGAGACACTACGAACGTGCTAGACCTGATACGTAGGCTTCATCCCCAAATGTTTTCTGCGTCGCTTCCTTTGATGATCATAATGTGACCGGATTGGCCATCCTTAAAACCTGGTTGGCCGCAGTCATTCCGTCTGGGTCCACGTCACTGACACCGAACCAATAGTTCCCCGCGGGAACAGGTCCGTTCGCTGCATGCAAGTGTCCCGATCCAAATTTGTTCATTTTCAACTCTCCGATATCGATGAAGGACGCAGCCGCTATGTCGTAACAGTAGCCCCAATATTGTTTACCTGGTGTCAGCCCGCGAACCTGGAATTGTGCAATCGCTCCCTGCTTATTCTGGTTGACGATCACAAATCCACTTGCTGCTGGGTCCTCGAGCGCACCGGCGTTAGCAGTGTCCGGATATAGGGAAACCTTAATGGCCCCCGCGTAGGCCACCACAGCGATTCCTAACACCAGCAGGATGGTAAGCAAGATTCCTGTCTTTTTCATTCTTTTTCACCTCCTCTATCTTTGAAGTATAGTTATTTATTGCCCTTTTTCTACCTCCTCGTTCCCGTAAAAGAGCGATTTTGAGGCCTAATAAAGAATATAATTTTATTAGCTATTGTCAATAGCTATTGTCGGTCTTTTGGAAATGAAAGGCTCGGAGAGAAAATGAAGATTGTAATTTAAGAGGATAGAGTAAATGTCTTACTTTTATACAGAAGACGACAGAATTGTTTTTCTGTTTAATTAAAACTTAGGCATACCTGGGTAAAAAAGACGACAAATTATAGTCGTAGGCTCTTAAGGTAAAAAATAAATAAGGGTGATCTAATCCAAGTTGGATCTTAAGTGAATACTTATGACTTAACCAAGAATTCATGGAGGTTTTTATTTAGTATTGGGGGTAATTTAGATTGAAGGATGATAGGATAGATTTTTGGGGTTCTTGTGGTATAATTTGGGTTGGTCTTGAGAGGAGATGTTTTGAGGAAGGGAGCTGTTTTATTTTTGGTTGTCGGGATTTTGTTTTGTCGGGTAGGGGTTGTTTTTGCCGAAAATTCAGCGGTGTTTCGGATGGTGACTATTGTGCCGCCACCAGCTCAGGCTGGCAAGGAGATAATTTTTGTAGTTAGGATAACTAATACTGGGATAGAAAGCTGGGTGAGTGGAGAGTATTCTGTGTTTGTGAAGATATACGATGAGAATAAGAATTATTTGACTGAGACTGATAAGATCAGGCAGTTTAAGGATATTGATCCGGGGGAGGTGCTGACTGCCAATGTTGATTTCGATATTCCAGTTGAGTATTCGGGGACTTATCATTACCGCGTGGGGATAGAGTTTGAGAAAGGGGTATTGTTGAGCCACTATTTTATTCTTAAAATCCTGCCGTTTACTCCTGTGCCGGAAGTTAAGAAGTGGACTGGAAGTGTCCAAATAGGCTACCAAGATGCCCAAGCAGTTGAACCGACCACCAGTATGAATTTGCGCGTGGTTAATCTGCTGCCACGAGGCAGCTATTTTAAATTCTCTACTTCTGGGCAAAGTAGCCCAATTGCTGACCCTGAGTTGAGTAATTTCCTCGTTTCTTACCATTCGAAGAAAGTAGATATATCAGCGGGAGAGTTTACTACTGGTCTGTCACAGCTTACTTTGAGTCGGTCAAGGGGTATAAAGGTAGAGAGCAGACTAGGAAGGATCAATCTGGTGGGATTACTAGGCTCGTCCCAGAAAACATTTGAAGGTGATTTATACGGTCTGAGGGGATCCAGTAACGTGACTGATAAGTTTGAGTTAGCAGCTAATTATGTTCAGGGAAAGGAGAGTCAGAATTCTGTTGCTAGTTTGCAGGGTGAGCTTGCCATAAGTCCTCAGATAACTTTATCAGGGGAGTATGGTTGGAGCAGTTTTGAGGGGGACGAGATAGGGTCAAAAACTAAAATAGGAAATGCTTTTCAGATAGGAGCTTCAGCTTATTTGAAAAAACTCACTCTTGATGGCTCTTATCAAAAGTCAGGAGATAAATTCTTCTCTGTTGCAAAGGAGACTTTATTAAATCGTCAAGAGGAAAGTAATCTTTCCCTAAACTACTCTTTTACTGATTACACAAGTGGGATGTTCTACTATAATGGGTTCCGCGAGGATTTGTCCCAACAAAATGGTATTTTCAGATACAGTTTGGCGAATGCCAGCTTGTCTTTCTTCCTTCCTAAGCTACCTTCCTTGACCCTTAGTTACGATATATTCGAGAATTTCAGTAATGAGGGTTTAGAGGTGGTGATAGATGATACTACCGATACCTTTAGTGTCGGAATTTCTTATCCTATTAAAAAAGTGAGGCTGTCTGTGAGTCATTCAAGGTCAGATTATAAGGATAGGACGGAATTCCCTAGCCGGGAGACTACCACGTCAAATACCTATGGGGTGTCGGCTCCTTGGGGGAGATATTTAGTACTTTCAGTTCATTATGGAATCTCTGATACTAAGGACCTAATTGCGTTAAACACGACTAAGTATAGATATCTGACTTTAGGTGTGGAGTATAAGATTATTCCTAATAAGCTTAGTTTTTCTACTCAACACAAAGTAGGTCGGGACAAAGATATTGAAAACACGGTAGATAAGAGAAAGATTACTACCACTTTGGGTCTTTCTTACTATCCGACAAGAAAGAATGTGGTGCAATTAGGATGTGTTTTGACTGATGAGGATAACTTTATCAGCGGCAGTTTACCCACTTCTGATAGCAAAAGCGTCTATCTTACTTCTCGTTACCACCTTACTAAAAAGCAAAGCCTAGAATTAAGATATAGTCTAACAAATGGTGGGGAACCTACTGGTGGGACGACCAGTTCCCAGAATCAAAGCATTTATTTAACTTATAATTACCGGTTTTGAAGAGGGTAGATGTTTAAGAAATAGAAAAGCAGGGCGGTTAAGCCCTGCTTTTCTAGGTGTTTATTTGGCTTAAAATTGGTTTATTCGGCATGGATTACTTTGGGGTCCCAGGGGGCTGATGCGCCTCCGATCCCACTATGTAGCTCATAGTCTCTTCCGGACATCCAAACCGAATCAGCCGCCCAAGGATCCTCATAAGATACATCGTTAAGTGCGAACCACATGGTGTCTGCCGCGTAGATGAACATGAAGTAGTATGTGGTTCCTTCATAGTTGGCGGTGCCAACCGCCGCGAGATTTGGTGTAAGCGCACAGCACGAGACCCAGTAGTCATAGTCGAATTTTGTTGCTTTCACTATGCCGACTACTGAGATATTCCCTGTGAAAAAATGGATGGACCCTACGGAATATCCTCCGTCCAAAGCTTCCTTGATGTGAATACTGTAATTCCAGAGCGCTCCCGGTTCAGCACCGGGCCAGTTGTAGGTCCCGAGACCAAAGAAACTGCCTTCAAGGTCATACTTCCGTGCGATTGCTCGGTCACTTTGTGCGACTGCGGCACTGCCTACTAATCCTAATAAAAGACTCACAGCGACCGCTATAACTACCGCCTTTTTCATTTTAGTCCTCCCTTTGGTTTAATTTCTTTGACGCAATGAAACCTGAATCTTCTCTCCTTTTCAAGAGGCTTACATCTCTGGAAAATTCTTTTTCTCACCTCCTTTCTTAAATAGCGGATATTTAATTCATAACTGGCGAAGTAAAGCCTGACCCCAACCAGCCTGTGACCTAATAAAAAAACCGACTACTTGTGTGAGTAGCCGGTTTTCCCGTTGGCTTTCCCAACCCTTGAGGGAACCAATCTTTTAAGGTTAGGACCTCGCCTCTCTCACAACTGAGGAGAAATCTTGATTTTTAATCTACTGAAACTCTTTTTCTCACTCCCTTCTTAGCTTGATCCGTCAAAACTACCTTGACAATTTGGCTAAATGTGATTTGGGTTTTAGGTTTTTGGACACTTTTGAACTTGGGAAATGGCTTGTGCTAGTGATCATTTTCACAGACATCACCATAAAAAAAATATGCCTGTCGGTTGTTAGCCTGTTTTGAGCTGTAGGATGATTCTGTTGGAGAGCTCCTTTGACTACAGCCTGAGGGAATTAAGGTCTAATCGCCAAGGCGCTAGCTGTAGGTTTGGGGTGGTTGATACAGGGGTTTACTTATTTGTCTTGAATCGAGACCTCCTATTCTCTTAATTAATTTGAGAGAAGCATTAATGTATAACAATTCAGGTTAAGACTTCGCTTCCA
>JABUBK010000107.1_pt1 | contig 16111 bp, 20 predicted proteins | sample 7332671 | NCBI WGS metagenome assembly JABUBK01 (sample SAMN07256342, study PRJNA390944) | subsurface metagenome | isolation source: Methane hydrate marine sediment | place: Pacific Ocean: Eastern North Pacific, ODP site 1244 | collected 2002
AGGAGGGTCTGGTAAGACAACTACAACGGTTAATTTAGGCACTTGTCTTGCTGGATTAGGAGAAAAGGTTCTCCTGGTAGACATTGACCCTCAGGCACACACTACGACTCACTTAGGCTTTAAACCTCACGAGATTGAGACTACTATCTATGATGTGCTTATAAATTCTCAGCTAGTAGATAAGGCAATAACTAAAACCCTGGTGAAGAAGCTAGACATCCTTCCTTCTAATGTTAACCTTTCCGGAGCAGAAATAGAATTAGTCAATATGGTAGGAAGAGAAAAGATACTTAAAGATAGAATCAAAGGGCTCAATGATAAATATGACTATATTCTAATTGACTGTCCACCTTCTTTAGGGATTCTTACTCTCAATGCTCTCAATGCGGCACAAGAACTTTTTATACCAATACAAGCAGAATTCTTTGCCTTAGAGGGAATGACAAAACTCCTCCACACTATCAAACTCGTCAAGGAAAGGCTTAATAGGAAGCTTGAGATAAGTGGGATTATTCTCACAATGTTTGATGGTAGAAAAAATATTTGTAAGGATGTCGCTCAGAAGGTAGAGGAGTTTTTTAAAGAAAAAGCATTCAAAACCAGGATAAGAGATAATGTAAAGCTCGCTGAAGCTCCAAGCTACGGACAACCAGTCATATTATATGCTCCTCGCTCGCATGGCAGTTTAGATTATCAAAAATTGGCAAAAGAGGTTCTGTCTCATGCCTAAAAAAACAGGTTTGGGCGACAATCCTTTAAGCTGGATAGCAGATACTAGCAAAAAATCTAAAGATAAACCTAAACCAAAGCCCAAAAAAGTAAGTTCTGAATTTACTAACTTAAGAACTGCTAAAGTTCCTAAGTTCAGACGTTTCGAGGTAAAGCTTTCTGTTCTTTTCCGAGAAAACCAAGTCGCTTTTTTAGAGAAGTTAACCAGAGAAATTATGACCAACCGGGATAGCGGCAATAAAAAAGAACGGATTACAAAGAACACAATTATCAGAACTCTCATAGATATACTTAAAGATTTAGACATCGATAAAACGAATATCCCTGACGAAACCGAACTCCTTAAAAGAATTAGAGAAAAAATAAATCCATAACATAATAACATAAGTTCTTAACTAATGAAGTTTAGAGCTTCCGAAGTTAGGAACTTCAGAACTAAGTAACTTAGTTAGTTCAACAGTTAAGAAGTTCATAGAAGGGAGAAATTTTATGGATAAAGAATTCCCTGGTTTCCGAAACCCCCGATATACCCAAGTTCCTGATGAATTGTTTGACGAATTATTATCTGAGCTTAATGAGTCCGAATTAAAGGTATTGCTCTATATCATTAGACGAACCTTTGGATTTAAAAAGGATAATGATAATATTTCTATAGCACAAATATGCAAAGGTATAAAAACCAAAGACGGTAAAGTGTTAGACAAAGGAACAGGTCTTGGAAAAAGTAGTGTGGCAAGAGCAATAAAAGGATTGGAAAGGAAGAATATTATTATAGCTCGTAGAAGAAAAGACCAAAAAAGAGGTTTCTTGCCAACAACGTATTCTCTAAATATTATCCAAGAACCCTTGTCCCAAAATAAAACAAGGGTCGCAAAGGTTGTCCCTCTAGCGGCACAAGGGCTAGTCCCAAAAGCGAACATACAAGAAACAGTTTTACAAGAAACAGATAATAACGTTAAGGTTTCTCAATATCTTCAAAAACCAAAATATGAAATCGATGCTCTCATCACACAAATGGAAGACACTCTACAAGATAACCATAGCCGTATTTTCTATAAGAAAGTCGCGGAACAATATCCATCAGAGATAATTTATCGAGCCCTTAGTATAACTAAAGATATGGACTATCAAAAGCAGATTAAGAAAAGCAAAGCTGCATTTTTTACCGGACTTATCCAAAAAATTGCTAAAGAAACTGTTTAATTAATGACTAAATTATGATAGCGGTGAAAAATACTAAGAAAATGATTAAAGAAATTAACTCCGAATTTAATGGCCTACAAAGCTACGGCTTTGTGGAATTACGAGGAGCTATTTTACAGTTAAACTTTTCCCTAAGGGGAGGATAGGGTAATGTCTTGGCCTGACACCCCGAGCGCCCCTTGGGGTTTACACTGAGCAGACCTGGGGAGTCTTATTGAGATTGGTTAGGCTCTTTAGATTCTATAAAGGGTGAGTAAGTGGGCTGTCCTCATTGTGGAGCTTCTGCTTTGTGGCATATTGAATTTGTTAAGTGTTCAAAGTGCGGCAGAGTAATCCAGACGTATTGCACAAAATGTGGTAGAATTATTGAGGACCGTCCCTGTAGCTGTGGTAGCAAAGGTAGTTATAGGGGTAAACATTAACCTGCTCAGGGAAAATAGAAAGCGATAAAGGTCCATAAGGGATTTTGGGAATTATGAGTAATGTGTTGAGGGTTAAAAGGTGAGTAAGGCAGGAAGAAAAAAGGTTTCTTTTATTGCCCATAAGAAAGTGGTGAAGCCGGTTAGGGTGAAGTTTTATACTCGTGTAGGAGGGAAGGTTTCTTTTGTCGCAAAGAAAAAGATGGTGAAGCCGGTTAGGGTGAAGTTTTATGTCAGAAAAAAGAAAAAGTAAAGAGTTTGCAAAATATGGTTTCTATATAGATACAAGTGTTGCTTTGGATTATGTCACAGGTAGAAATATGGAGACAGTTTCTGTGTTAGATACACTTAAAAAGATGGGTTTGGTTATAATTACCTCGAGTTTTTTGGTTATGGAAGCGGCGGATTTTAAGAAAGACCATATCTATGTTTTGAAAAAAGCGGTTGATGAGAAATGGGAAATAAGGAGAATAGTAAGAGAGGTATATAAAAAAGACTTGAGATATGGAGATTTTTGTAATGTTGAAGATTGGCTAAAGGGATTAAAAGATAAGTTGGGGCTTCAACTATATAATTTTTTGGTAGATACAGACACGTGGGAACTTGCTCAGTATATAAGCATAAATTCTAATTTGTCTGCGCCTGATGTAATTCATCTTTCTTCGGCTCTCGTTGCGGCTCAAAGTGGAGTTAAGAGTAGGAATGGAGCTATAAAATGCAGAGGTTTTATCTCTAATGATGGTTTTTTGAAGAGAGAAGCAAAGAAAATTAAAAATCAATTGGGTATTGTTTATCCTGAGATTTTAAGTGTCGCAGAAATTAAGAGTAAGTTGGAGGAAAAGAAAAGTTAATTGCAGTAACACAAAAAAAGAAATTTCAAGCTAGACGCGGAACTAACAGCATTCTATTTCATTCTATTTCAGGAAAAATGGATAGACGACGTAAAGCAGAAGAGTTTAGAAATCGTCAAACATAAACTACCTAGAGATAAAGAAGAACTCTTCGGTTTTATTCAAGCCCAGATGGGGAGTAGTCTTCCTCATTTACCCAGGTGGGCAGTAGTTAAAGGGCACGATGCTGCCTTAGATTTCATAGCTGATTCTTACTTTGAAGAAACAAGGGATTGTGTTGTCTTAGCTAATGGACACGGCGTAAAAACAATTAGTTTTGCTCTTTTTGCTCTCCTTGATTTAACTCCCCAAAATATTTCCATTCCAATAAAAAATTTCGAAACTAATCTTTTCAGTTCTTCTCAGAAAAATATCATTGTAAAGGGGGTAAAGACGAGGTCTTTTTGATTAAAGTATATAATTATATTAAAAGACCAAAAACTTTAGTAATATCCCCCTTATTTAAGTGAATTTAGGTAAAAATGTGATAGGCTTAAACCTAGATTCCAGGTTGAGGCAGATATTCAAAAATTTCGAATTCTAACCTTATATGGAATTCCATATATAACTCACTTGTAAATCCATATGCATAATAATAAAATGGGATAATAAATATATACGGGAAAATAATTTAAATTAATAGGGTAAGTTTTGGATTATATAATTATTGTGTATTAAAATAACAATACCTACAGTTGTTTCATTTTGTTTATTGACAAATTTTTATAAATTATTATAATATAATCGAAGATGATGAATAGGAGCTTTTAGTTAATGCGAAAGACAATACCAAAGTTACTTAGTCTCAAAGAAACCGCAGAAGTCTTAGGGATAAGCAAACAGAGTCTCTGGCAATGGATTAAGGAAGGTCAATTTCCTATTGCGAGGCGGGTGGGGAGTCTCTGGAAAATTCCTGAAGATGAACTGCGGGAATTTTTAAATCTAGAGCAAACAGCAGGAAAACGTAGTCCAAAAAGAACTGTTAAACTGCTTAAAAAGAAAAAGATTGATGAAGGGCATGTATCAGCTGATGATTCTTACTTATTACGTAACATATGGCAAGAGTTAATAAGATTGAGAAAACTTTTAGAGGAGGAGATAGGTAAGAAGAAAAAGAAACCAGGTTGACAAGGGTCTTTATTCATTCCTTCTTAGCCGGAAGGAGTAAATAAAGATGGAGGATATTAGGAAGCTAGAAAAACAGGAGGAGGTCCGAAGGAAGTTAAGGCTTCCATTACAGATAAAGCCTTGTCTAGGGATACTGATAGATGATACAGAGCGAATTAAAGAAGGTATTAATGCTTTCATTTGTGCGACAGAGCTTTATAGAGTCGGCAGGACAAAAGAGCAGATTGAACGCATTTTGGATTCTCATAATATTGAACCACCAAAACTTAGAAGTGCTATTAAAAGTGGAGTTAGCGGGAAATATAGTTACGGTTGCCCAAGATTAGAAGAACTCGGTCTTTGTCAATTTAGAAACAGAAGCGAATGCTGGTGGTATCAAAGGATTCCCAAGAAGAATTGGTCAAATTTCAGAGAAAGGGATTTCTGGAGATTTCACTGGCCTAAAAAAATAAAGTCAACCAAAGCGATGCTTTATTTAAGTGTCAGAGAAATAGAAAAGAAACGTAGAATTAGAGCGGGAAGCTGGGTATTTATTTCTTACGAAGAGCTATCAAGGGTCTCTGGAGTAAATCAATGCTCGATAAAAAAGAGCTTAGAAGGTTTGCAAAAAGAAGGTTTAATTGAATTTAAAGTAGGGAAAAGAAGGACAAAAGGCGCGAAAGTATTAGCTACCCAGATAAAGCGGATAGTTCCAATTCCTAAACCTTCTTAGTTTGCAGTATCTTATTATGCATATGCAAAAGCGAACAAGGCGCAAAATATAAGCAAATTAAGGATATGAATATTTAGGATAAAAAGGGATTGAAAGTTGTATGTGTGGACTCCTTATTAGCGAGAGAGAATTATGAGATAGAAGAAGAAACCGGAAATTAAGAAATGGAAAACTTTAGGTCCCAATGTTCCGAAGAATTCAACAGTTTCTTTAAACAAACGCAGAAACGAAATAAAAACCAATTTCTGATTAGTTTACTAGGGATTCGCAAAGAGCCGAAGATTAGAAATTTGTTAACTATACCATATATACCAGAAATGGAATTTGAGGAAGTGTGCGCAGTCACTAATTTGTTTATAAGAATTATTGATGGAATAAATCCAAGCAAAGACAAAACTAATAGAAGAAACAGTATTAGACTCAAACTCTTCGTTTATTGCCATTTGATTGAAGTTGATTTTTATTACAATATTATAGCAAATTTACTTCGCACATTGGCTAACAGTAGCTATATAGAGAATTTACTCGTTGGCGAAACGCTAAAGAAGAAGAAGAATACCTTACAAAAGTTGTGTAAAAAATGTAGAGGCAATGGAATAGAGATTCATCTTGATAAAATTTATGAAAAAGTCTGCAATGATGATTGTTTAGACTTAAGAAATGCTTTTGTTCACTCCCAGTATATCACAAGTCCTTCGGGGGATGTAGTGTTAACAAAAAAAATTTTTTCTCAAAAAAGTTCTTTTTCCTCCGATAAGATTAATACTCTTTTCGAAAGTACTATTACTTTTTTGAACACGTTTATAGAAACTTACAGAAAGGCGATGAGACCTTATCAGCAAATAGAACCTATTCGTATTAATTATCTTGGGAAAAATCTGTATATAAAGTATCACAAGAAAAGAAAGAGCTGGATTTTCGCAAAGGAGTGAACATTGAAAAAATATTAGCGTTAAATCTTATTTTGATTTCATTCTTTTTCTTTATTTCTAGCAGCTACGCCGAAATTTTGAGAGGAAGTGAATAAAATGGAGAAAGGGGAAAATGAGGTTTATATACGAGGAGAGAAGTGCAAAATAGAATTTATCAAGCTCATCGGAACATGGCCAGGAGGCAGCCAGTTTGTTCAGTGTGAATATAAGGTGATTTTTGAGAAGGAAATAGTCAGTTTATATTTACAAATCATTAAGGAATGTCCTGAATATGAAGAAATGGGAAAGCCTAGTCAAGACGAAATAGATGGTAAGGATTTTATAAGGAATGAAGAAGGTCAAAAAAAGTTTTTTAGGGGCGAAGGAAAGAAAATAGTAATGGAGACGTTAATCAAAGTGGGAGGAATGGAGGGAACAAGAAAACTAGGATGTGGCCAAATTCCTTATTCTTATGTTTCCCATTCTAAGATTGCTACCGTTGTAATCAAAGGCATTGAAAAGATAAATTAAACTAGGGATAGAAAAAAGGGTCGGCCAGAGTCCGCGGGAATAGATAAAATTCTATTTAGTTCGATTTTATGCCGATTGATAAGCAAAAAAGACGCTCATAGAGGCTCATACAGGCACTTTCTCAAGGGTAGGCAGCCTATAAGACCTGGGTAAAATCAGGACTGCTCTATCAAGAGAATTTAATCAAGCCAGTTGTGGGATAGAGGGATTTTCTCTAAAAAAGGAGATGATGAAGAAATGTCTAACAAGAAGAGTCCTAAAGCAACAAATGGTCACAAGCAAATGGCTTCCTTTCTGAGCGAGGAGTTAAGACAAAATTGGGCTTATATTCGACACCTGGAAGAAGCTCGCCTTAGACATACACACATTTTTCTTATTATCACGGGAGCTATTATTAGTGCATTTTCATTTCTAATCAGACCAGTGGGGACGAATTCGCTACAACAACCATTTCAGGACTTGTTCAACCTTATAATAACCCGATATAAATTGCCTATTTTGACTGGTAGTTTCTTTATTTTCCTGTACGGATTTTTGCTATGCGTGTTTTTGGCTCACCAAAAAAGGGGATATGAACACTATAGGATTGTAAATGCTGAGATTCGCCATTGGTTTATAGAGAAATATGGTAAAGAGAATCAATTTTACCTAAAGCCTCCTGTGAGTTTCGAAAAGAAACGGTTGCGTGAAAGAACAACACGGCAACTCATAACCTCCACTTTCTTTTATTGGTATCTCCTTGTGGTTCTCATAAATTGCTTTGCATTTATGGTTTTCATTGTAACAGTGGCTCCCTCGTGGTGGTTGATATGGAAGGTCATTTTGATTATTGGTATATTTTGTCTCGAAAGCTGGATATTTATTAGACTAGGCAGAAAGGTTAAGAAGATAGAATCAATTTAAATCCGGATTTTTATGCTGATTGGCAAGAGAATTTAATCAAGCCAGTTACGGGATAGGGGGATTTCTAAGGACAAATAAACATCTTTGGGGAAAGTCTTTTAAGATAAATATGCCTTATATGAACGGGAGGCAATGGATATGAAAAAATTCCTAAAGCGTATCTTAATTGGAAGTGTCCTAAGTGTATGCTTGGTGTCCATGCTGACCTACCAGGGGGGCTTTAGACGGAGAAGATTTCCTGAGGCTGGCTCTGGGAAAGGACAATAATATAAGCGAGTTAGTCAGGGAGGTCCTGAGGGAGTATCTAAAAAATAAGTGAAGGAGGGGAGAATTATGGCAAAAACATACGAACAGCTTTCGTTAGAGGCGAAGATGGCCCGAGACGGACTGGAGCATCTTCCCGCTGAGAATTTGTTTCACTTAACCCGTGCTACCAGACGCTTAGCTGAGGTAGTAATGGACTTATTAGAGACACTTGAGACTGAAGCGGAGAAAAAGGGATAAGCTGAAGTTCCGATAATAGGTGATTATGTTGCCTTTTCCTTCTCTCGGACCCCTCACCTTAATCCTCAAAATCAGCCTTCTTAAGTTCCTTCATAAGGTTATCAACAATGTCTGGAAAATGAAAGCACAGAAAGAGATTATGCATAAATAAACTCCTTAGATAACCCTCAACTAACTGTGGTTTCTTCATAAACTTATAAACTTCTATAACCACCCTCGATAACTCGACCATATCCCTTGCCCTAGATTCTCTTCGATTTCTTTGCATTGTAATTACTTGAAGCATCGCACTGACACCTATCATAAAAGTAAGTAAAACCAAAGGGTCCTTTTTTGCCACACCTAACCACAACACGATAAGAATACAAGAGATAAGAAGCGACGAAAACAGCCATTTCTCTATCCAAAAAAACCGTTTCGCCTCTTTTATTACTTCTTCTTCTAATTTCATTTTCTTTTTCTCACCTCCATCAATTGTTAAAATCGCTAAAACTTCTTTTGAAACTCTCTATACTTTCAAATTCGAGAAGGGAAACCGTTAACTTATACTTCAAGAATAACACAATCCCAAAACTCAAAGGACCCATTTTATCGGTTCCTGAAACCTGCATTATTCCTGATAATTTTTTCTTGAGTGGTGAGCTTTCCCCACTTTTGGGAGACGACCCTAGGAAGGTATCGGGGTCAAGGTTTCCTCCTTAGGGGCTTTGACCCTTTTTTATTTAACTGTCCTTATGCGTTCTCCTATACTCATCTACTCCCCCAACAGTGATTCTTATAACTGGAACAATTTGACCACCTACTGTCTTAACTCCTTTTTTTTCCATCCACCCTTTTCGGCACAAAGAATCAACACTCCTCTCAATGTCCTCTTTTCCTACTCCCCAATCTTTAGTTCCTAGAAACAAAGGAAATACAGCTGTCATTCCCTTTTGTTGGCTAAACTTATAAGCTTCTTCTAAAACAGCAACCTCAATCTGTTCCTTTTTGATTTTCATCACCTCCCTTTCAACGACGCGTAGCTCCCCCTACAAGAATGGACGGAGGATACTATGGTCGCTCTTCTGGTCTTATTCAAAGATTTAGGGAAACATAGCATATTTCTGAGTGGTTGTCAAGTTCTCGTCTTGGATGGAATCCTTAATTGGTGAAAGAATATAACAGTAAAAATCCCTCTATCCCAGAACTGGCTTGATAAAATTCTCTTGATAGAAGCACTTTAAAAGCTGGAGAAGGGTTATAGCTTGCCTAGGGGTTAGAAAGTAGGTCTATGGGCTTCTATGAAAGCGTTTTGAACTTCAACTCTCTCGAAAATTCCCTTATTTTCAAAATACGATATTTAGGGGCTAAATTTTAACTTTAAAAGGCATAGATAACTAATTAAGGCCTGGGAAAAATTGACCTTCCTTATTTATGGGGTTTGTTGGTTCTTGGTACGAAAATTAATCTAACCCTGAGACCCCATCTTGACCTGGCCACCACTCATCTCTCACTCCACCGATTCGGCTAAGAAAAAAAGCATTCCCATCTTTCATCTCCTCACCTCATCCTTTCGCTAATATCGCGACCCAGGGTCATTTTAGCACATTATTTCGTATTTGTTACCGAATGCGAAGAGAAGGGGGACACAGGTTATTTACAACAAGGTATCAACGTGTGTTAAGGACTTACTAAGATTTAGATAAAATATAAACTTCAGTTTAAGAGAACGAAGTAAATGTCCTATTCGCACAGAAGGTGATAAATTGCGGTCATAAGGTATTCAGAATAAAAGAAAAAAGGCAGACCTTACTCGTCGTGACACCATGCTTCCGTGAATGAAAACTCTACTGACTTATAACTTGTTCTTTCTTAAGAGGATAAGTCCTTAATTAGTAGAAAAGCAGCGCTTAAACGCGCTGCTTTTCTAGACCATGAACTTGGCAATTCTTTCTGGAGCTAGTCTTAGGGACTTATTAGGATGGTGAAGCCGTTTGGTACTCCCGATGGCCATTCATTTACAGCAACTATGTGGCCAGTAACGTCGCCAGGATAACGTGCATGGAGGTGACCTTTGCCGTTCTTTCTAGCTACAAAATCGCCTATGAGAGCCCAACCACCATCACCTAGGTAGACTCCATACGTTGTCTCGGGAATTAACCCCGAGCAATTGACCTGGATTTCTGTTTTGTCGTGGTCTTTAGCATAGTTGAGAATTGCCCGTCCGCTGCCATAACCGACCACGGGATACTGACTGAGTGTTACCTTTACCGCAGCTGCCAATGCAACCGTTGCTACCATTACCACTATTAAGCAAATAGCAACTGGAAGAGCGTACTTCTTCATTTGCTTTCACCTCTCTTTCTTTATGGATAGGACCTTCTGAAACTCTTTTCTCGTCCCTTCTTCTTCCTTCCTTGAGTTATTTTGAGACTGACACTTAATACATTACTTCTTTTTTTCTTTCTGTCAAGCGTGTCTTGCAAAATTCCCTCTGTTCCAGAACTGGCTCTCAAACATTCACCAGTCAATAAGTTTAAATAATTCCGAAAATCTGCTTTTTATTTGTTTTTTGCCTCGGGGCTAATTTTATGCCGAAAATTACTTTTAAAAACTTATATTTTGTCAAGTCTAAGTTCTTACACTTGACAAAAATTAAAGGTATGATATAATTATAACGGAGAATAATAAAATGAAGACCGTGGCATACCTGAGAGTTTCCAGCAAAGAACAAGCTCGAAATGGTCTCGGAATTGATTCACAAAAAGAAAAAATTACCGAACTAGCTAAAGAAAAGAAATTAGAAATAGGAGAATTCTACTCTGATGAGGGAGTGAGTGGAAGAAGGTTAAAAGAACGTCCAGGATTAAATGAATTATTGAGTGATATAGAAAACGATGGAATCAACAATGTTTTAATTTATTCATTAGACCGACTTGCCAGAAATCTTGCCTTATCAATTCTTATCGAAAATGAGTTTAAAAAACATAATGTTAAACTATATACGGTAATGGAAAGCTCTTTCGACCTTGATGACCCCTTCCAGAAATTTATCAAACATACAAGAGAAGGAATAGCAGAGCTAGAAGCTGACTTAGCCAGACTTCGGACTGAGGCAGCTCTAAGAAAGAAACTCGCTAGAGGAGAATATCCTAAGGGAGTTGCACCTTTAGGGTTTAAGTGGAGTGGCGAAAAACCTCACAGAAACTTAGCTATTAGTAAAGACTCGAATTTAGTGAAGTTTATTTTCAAACAGTATCTTGAGCTACAATCATTAGGCAAAGTTCAGAAATTCTTGAAAAAGATGCGTTTGAAGACCACGAGAAAAAAAGATTTCTCCCGACAAACAATCGTTAATATCCTGAAAAACCCTATTTACAAAGGAAAATTCAAACACTCAGGAGTTGAAGGGAAAGTAGAGCCGATAATAGTCCACCCGAGAATTTTCAATCTGGTTCAAAGGCTATTAGAGAGTCAGAGGAAATACAACTGCTGTTCAGGTAAGTGCGTTTTGGAAGCTAAGAAAAGAATTACAGGAAAGAATGAAATTGGTGGCTTGCAATAAACAAAGTTTAATTGCAGAGGACTTAAAAAATAAATTTCAGTCTATTACTGCGTTTAAAGCCAATTTATTGCAGAGTATTGCAGTGAAATAAGGAGTTTTTATAAGCAAAGAATATACAAAAGTGGAATGGGGCAGGGATAAAATTGATAGAGTCAATGGAAAATAGTGCAGAGAGGGTTTTTATGTATACACCAGGACAAAGAGGAAAAGCCTTAAATCTTTCTGCTTATCTTGATTCCTTACTAGACAAAAGCTACATAACTTTTAAAGATAAATACTGTGGCTACATAGCGAGGTTAGGCCAATGCAAAAACGGCCATTGTTATCTAAAAGTTATTTATTGCGGTAAGGAGTGGTGTTGGAATTGCAGGGAGATATTCCATAACCGAAGGATAGCTCGTTGGTGGCCAAAAGTTATGACTATGGGGTCTTTTGGCTCGTTTGTTTTTACTATCCCAAAAGAGATGAGAGAGTTCTATAAAGACAGAGAGCATTTAAGTGAATTAAGGCGTTATTTAAATAGACGTTTTAAGCAACTATATCCTGGTATTAAGGCTTTATGTCGTTGGCATTGGTTCGGAAATGAGAAGCATGATGTATATAAACCTCATTTTAATGTCCTGGTGAGTAATTTTGGAAAATTGCCCAAAAAAGAGCTTGAGAAGATAAAGCGGAATTATAAAAACGCTTTGGAGCGTTATACCGGGATAAAATTAAACGGAAAAGTTGATGTCTACTACCATTATTCTTCACCAGAAGGCATTAAAAAAGAATGTAAGAAGAGGCATGAAAAACTGACTGATGAAAAGGCCCAGGAGCGTTATCAAAACACTCTATTGCATAAATTATGGTATCTCACTAAGGCAACATTTACAGTTTATAACCAGGAGCTTGCTAAGAAGTTAAAAAATTACCCTGCTAGCTCAGTGTGGGGCCGGTTTAGAAAGTTAACCTATGAGGAGATAAAGACTATGAAAAAGCAAAAAAAAGCTTATTTTGGAAGACTTAAAAAGTTGGATTTACTTATGAGTGGACATTGCCCTGCTTGTGGCAATAAAGTTCATTGGTTAAAAAACTTTTGTCGTGGGACTTTGTCTTCTCATGGTCAGAAAATTGGTGCCGGATATTATTATTTGCCTGAGATTCAAAAAAACGCACACAGAGGCTCATACAGGCGTTTTATTAAGGGAAGATAGCCTATATAAGGCCTGGGTAAGTTTAAAGCTCCTCTATCAAGAGATTTTTATCAATCCAGTTGTAGGTTTGATAAAGTTTTATGACATTAGCACATAAGTGGAGCTTGAACTTTGACAAAATGAAATTACCTTTAAAATAGGGTGTCTGACAATAGATTTTTCTCAAGTAATATAATTTATTACCATCTTAAATAGAACGAGTAAAATCCCCCTTATTTCAAAGGATATTGATAAATTTATAAGAGGATAAACCTTGGAATTTGTCAGCCAGAAGTTCATTAAAAAAATCAGATGTAATCTAAATTGCTTTCAATTTAACAAATTGATTAATTTTGTTATAATAGTAGTAAATATATAAGAACAAGAAAATAAAGATGGGAAGATACTGCCACTGGTGCGGGAAGTATAAGGGGTTGTGGTAGACCGTGATAGGCGAAAATAAGGATAAAACTTTAGAATAACGGGAATTTAAAATGACAGACCAAAAAGTATTGAAAACAAATGATTACCAAGATAGAAGTTATTTATCCGCTATTGAAGCAGCGAAATATCTTAACATAACTGTATCTACTATTCATAAATTAGTAAAGAAGAATTATCTTAAAGTTGAAATTGCGGCGAGTGGACAGCAACGTTTTGACATAAAACATCTAGAAGAAGCCAAAAAGAAAATACCGATTCCTGAGATAAAAAAAGAGATTATTCTAGCGACTACGAATATCATTAAAACGAATAACACAATCCAAAAAATATACATAAAGAATTCTCAAAGCATGGAAGATGTCACCAATGATTCTGTTCATTTAATGATAACTTCACCACCTTACTTCAATACTAAAATGTATTCCAATAAACCTATACAAAATGATTTGGGGAATATACATAATTTGGATGACTGGTTTAAAGAAATTTCCAAAGTGTGGAAAGAAGTTTACCGGGTATTACAACCAGGACGAAAGGCATTTATAAACATTATGAATTTACCTATAAGGGTGAATAAGACCTTTAAATCCTTAAATTTGGTTGGCAGAACTATAGAAGTGTGTGAAAAAATTGGATTTATTTTTAAAAGAGATATTATTTGGCATAAAACTAATGCTGCGAGAGCACATTTTGGCACTTATCCTTACCCCGGCGGAATCCTGATTAATAATATGCACGAGTTTATTTTAGAGTTTCAGAAACCTAATCCTAAGGGATATAGAAAATATGCCCATCTTACCAAAGAACAAAAAGAGCAGTCTAAGTTAAGTAAAGATTTCTGGCTTTCAATAAAAAACAGTGATGTGTGGCTGATGAAACCGGAGAAAAGTGGTGATAGTAGAAATCATCCGGCTCCTTTTCCTTATGAATTGCCTTATAGACTGGTTAAAGCGTATAGTTATGTAGGAGAGACAGTGCTTGACTCATTTTTAGGCTCCGGAACGGTGCTTAATGTTGCAGCAGACCTAGGGAGAGATGGTATAGGATACGAAATTAATCCTGAAATTGCTCAGGAAGCGGTAAAGAAGTTAAAAAATCTTTCTAGTCAAACTGATTTTTTTAAAAAACTTGCATAAGGGCACAAAAGTATGAAACTAGATGCAAAAACAATCTATGCTCAATCGAGCGATATAAAATCAAGGACTTATCTTGAATACAGAAGAGATATGAAGAAAAAAGCAATTGCAGAACTTGAAGTTTTAGAATGGTTAGAGAGTAAACTGTCAGGAATGTATCCTCAAAAGGATGTTAAAGTTTTTAAAGCTGGAGGAGATGTTTTTCTTTGGTTTTTGAGGAAAGGAGGAGTATCAAGGGAGCCTGATTTTGAAGCAAAAGTTGGAAATGAAACAATCAAATTCGAATTTCAATACGCAGATAAGATAGGGTTATCTTTTTATGATTTCAAAGTTTCTAAAGTAGCTAAGAAGAAAGGAAAGAGGCGAATCCCTCATCCAGACAAAAAATTTATTTATATATTGAAGCCTACCCTGCAATATGCTATCTTTAACTCTCAATGGATATTAGACAACGGTGATTACGGAATGGTGCCTGCATGGAGAAGCTATGCTTTTAGAGTCCCAAAGGAGAGATTTGAAGCAATATTACAACAAGATGCTTCCCTTGAAGGTATTGTAGAAACAATGGACATAAAAAATGAATTTTTGAACTTTCAATATGATTTACTAGATGTTTGGAGAGATAAGTTATCTTATTTATTCCAATCCGTTATCGATGAAGATAAAATTGTCAAAATTATTCCTAAGGATTTTGACAGTTTCTTTAAAGTTTGTTTTGTGTTAGATAATTTGAACAAGATACCAGAAAATGTCAATCTATGGCTTATCTATCTTTTAAGTTACATTAATCATAAGATTAGCTCTGATAAACTTGCTAAGGTAATTTATTCTATTGATTTTCTTTACTCTAAAACTATTTTAAAAGAACATGAATTGGCTCAGCTTGTCCCTAAAATACAGTAGTTATTAGAATACATTCATTCTATTGAGCAAAAAGACGGAACTTATCGGTCTTCATTAAGAATAAGTCCGATTGAGGAGATTCGAAATTGTCTATTTTCCATAGACCTTTTAGAAGACTTAACACAAGATGTAATTTACTATTATAAAATTTCTTCACTTAAACCTATAGAAAAGATATTTGAAAATGTTAGCTATCCAAAGGAAACACACGAAATTATAAAGGAAAATCTAAGAGAAAATGTAAAAAGAGTGCTTTAAAAATACCCCCGAATTTTCCTTATTATGTTAACATAAAATAGGTCAGCCGGTCCTTTCCTAAAGCTGACCTTTTTTATTCCCCCAGGCCGCAAAAAATCTTCTCACTTTTCCCATTGTAGCCAGCACCCCAATTTGTAAAGATTACTTCAGCCAAATCAAACGTTCTATTCAAACAAAAATTTAATGTATATCCATATTCTTATCTTTCCTATGCCAGTCTGATTAGGAAGTATTATACTAGATTTGGGTTAGTTTTTATATGATTTAACCACTGCTCCTTTTCGGTCAGATTATAAATGATTTAATTTGATACTTGACATAAATAAAACTATCTTGTATTATTTTGAATAAATAGAATTGTTTGAGTAAAAGGTGATGCAAGATGCATAAATACCTTACAGTGGCGGAAGTAGCTGATTTAATAAGAGTGCACCCTGAGACCGTGAGGATTTATCTCAAAAAGGGTAAGATTAAAGGACTAAAACTGGACCGTGCATGGCGAATTTCCGAAAATGCTTTGTCCCATTTTTTAAAGGTAGGAGAGCGTGTAGCTCAAGAGAAGTGAACTTATCTTAAAGGTGAACGTGATTGACAACGAGAATTATCGCCATAACCAACCAAAAAGGCGGGTCTGGTAAGACAACTACAACGGTTAATTTAGGCACTTGTCTTGCTGGATTAGGAGAAAAGGTTCTCCTGGTAGACATTGACCCTCAGGCAC
>JABUBK010000108.1_pt1 | contig 16102 bp, 23 predicted proteins | sample 7332671 | NCBI WGS metagenome assembly JABUBK01 (sample SAMN07256342, study PRJNA390944) | subsurface metagenome | isolation source: Methane hydrate marine sediment | place: Pacific Ocean: Eastern North Pacific, ODP site 1244 | collected 2002
AAGCCCAATTTGTTTAATTGGGCTTTTCAGATTATGTTTGCTTTAGTATGGCCTTTGATTGTAATGTCATTCTTATTAGTATTGATTAATTATATCTCTACTAAGAAATTTCAAAAAGCATTAGAAAGAGGTATACCAACTTCAAGATGAGAAGGGATAAGATAATGAGAGTTAGTAAAGAATTTGAAAAGAGATTGAGAAATTTAGCGAATGCTAAGATTAGAAATGGTACAGCGAAACTACAGCGGAGAGAAACATTTAGCACAAGAAGATTAACTCTAGCTTTAACTAGGCATCAAGATATTGATAAAATTATGAAGGATATTGAAAAAGCAGAATGGGAAGGAGATAAACCAAGCAAATGGAAATAAATAAAAAAGGCCAAGCAACAGCGATACTATTATGGTTAGCACTCGCTTTCATTACAGTAATCTTTTTCGCAGTATGGGTTTTTGGTTTTAATTTAATTACAGATAAAATTAGCGGAATAGATGCAGTTATTGGAAGTGATACAACTATTGGAAGTATTGGAGATGATACCTTCGGAGTTATTAATACTCATCAAACAAGAGGCCTTCATCTTTTAGCTTTTGTAATGATTTTTATATCTGGATTAAGTATTTTAGTTACTAATTTTGTTGTTAGATCTCATCCAGTATTCTTTATAGTTCATATCTTTATTACTATTGGAGCAGTAATAGGATCAGTTCTATTATCAAATACTTATGAGAAATTAATGAATAGCGGTACTATAGGAGCAACTTTAACAGATTTTACAGCAGCATCTTTTATTATGTTAAACCTTCCTTTATGGGTAGTTACTATTGGAATCTTTGGCGGTATATTTTTATTTGCAGGAATCTTAAGAGATTCTGGAGCAGGAGGTTCAATAGTATGAGAAAGATATATTTATTTTTAATAGCACTTTTATTAGTTTCACCAGTAATGGCTGCAGATTGGGATAATGTTAAAAGTTATGATGCAGAAAAGAAAGAGATAACAGTTACTAATTTATTCGGATTAGGTAAAGAAATTTCTCAAATAACTTTACTAACTGAACTTGATCATCTTGTAATTGATAGAGGGCCGAATGTAATGCAGAGAGTAGCAGAATTTAGAATTAAAAACAATGAAGATTATGGTAATGCTCTAAAAAAGATGGAGTTGTTTGATGTTCAAAGAAGTATGAAAGAAATGAATAGGGAATTTGAATATAGATACAGAGAAGATAATGGATATGAGGATGTACCAATAACAAATACGAGTTATTGTAATGGAGAGGATGAATGTGTTGCTCCAATACTAGATTATAGGAGAGATTATAAATATAACTGGATAAAATTGGAGGAGAGTAAATTGGATGAATTACCAGAGGGAAATATTACTTTAGGTATTTACTTAGATGTGGAGGAGGAGGAGAGAGGAGAATGGATCCCAACATTATTTGGAGTTAGGATAAACGAGTGGGCCCAATGGACCAGCTCCCTTTCAACATATTTAACCCACTACTATCATTTTAACGAGAGTTCTGGTACAAATGCTTTAGATAGTGGAGGTATAGGAAAAACACAAGTTAATATAACATTAGTACCTCAAGCTCCAGATATAGCAGAATTTATATCATCAGGAATGTTTGGGGGAAGTGTTTTCGTAGATACTACTGGAGGTAGTGGTTCGTATGCTAAAACAAATGCAAATATAGGATTAAGCGGTACTGATACATGGTTCATAAGTTTATGGGTAAACAGAACAGATCCTCATACAGATCCAGCATTCTTATTTGGAGGAAGTAGTGGGTGGCCACTATATTTCTCAATTAAAGGAGGAAGTGCAGCTTCAGCTTCTGGAGTAAGAATAAATTGGGGAGGTTCAGATACAGGAACACTAGCAGCTTGTTTTAACTCAAATGGTTCAGCATTTAATCATGTCCTTTGGGGACAAAGTGCGGGAAGGCAGTTATTTTATTGTGATGGAACTTTATTATGGAACGCAAGTTTTTCAAGCACTACAACAAATGAACTTAGAATAGGAAATCAACAATATCTAGATGCAGAAAGTGAAATAAATTTTGATGAAATGGCTGTGTTTAATCACTCTCTAACTCCTGGTGAAATTAGCGATTTGTATAATAATGGGGCAGGAATCCGCTATGCAACAGTATTTACAAGTGGGCCAGATATAACTTATCCAACAAATACAACATATTCAGATCAAGTAACCTCTATGAATTATACTCAAGGAGGTAATGCTCATTGTTGGTATTCCTTAGATGGAGGAGCAACAAATTCAACTCCAGTTGTAGCAGGGGTTAATTTTACTGGATTAGCAAGTGGAGGAGGATCTTCAACATGGACTACATATTGTAATGATAGTTCAAACACTTTAGCCTCTGATTCCGTTACTTTCTTCGTAGATTTAGGGATAGAAACTCATTTGAAAGCCCCAGTAAATGATACCAATACAACAAATGCTCTTGTAGAATTTGAAGTTAATGCCTCTACTACTGGATCGTTAAGATTAGAAAATCAAACAATATATATTTATTATTCAAACTCTACTCTATTAACCTCTAATTATTCTGGATTATCTGGCCAAACTTCCAGCAGAAAGTTTAATCATACATTCGCTCAAGATGGTAATTATATTTGGAACGCTTTAACAAAAGGTAATTCATCTGGAGTTTATTTAGAGGATTGGGATGTTAATAGAACAATTTTTATTGATACTACTTCTCCAATAATAGATATTACTTTTCCAACTAAACAGATAGAGTTTGCTAAAGTGGGAGATGTTATTGATCTTAATTATACAATAACCGAAACAAATCCATCTAGTTGTTATTATGTATTTAATGGAACTAACCATACCATTTCCTGTGGAACTAATGCAACTATAGTAGTAGATGATAAGAATTTTACTGCTCAAGTTTGGGCTAATGATACTCTAGGGAATATTGGATTCGATTCTCAAACATGGGCTTTTAGTTTATTAGAAGTTGATCAAACTTTCTCTACTAATATTTTAGAAGGATCTATCAACGAATTTAGATTAAATGTAAGTTATCTATCTTCTAACTTTTCAAATATTCAAGCTTTTATACATTATAATAGCACAATGTATGAAGGCGTACAATCTGCTGGTACAGATAGCGTAGAGTTTTCTAGAAATATATCTGCATCAGTAGTAGCCGCTAAAAATAATGTTAGTTTTTATTGGGAGGTTAAATTAACAAATGCAACTGGAGTTTTTCCTTTTAACATGACATCACAAAATCAATCAGTAAATAATATTAATGTAGATCTTTGTACTTCACATTCTATCCTATTTATTAATTATTCTCTGAAAGATGAAGAAACTCAAGCTTTCCTTAATGGTACTGCAGGAAATTCATCGGTTCAATTCTCTTTGCAGATGTACCCAATAGGATCTAATGAGGCGGTGATTAATCTATCATCTAACTTTAGTAATAACAATAATCCTAAAGTTTGTGTAGAGAATGATTTAGGAGATGCAAGTTATACGATTGATTTAGTAACAAGTTATACTGCTGTTGATTATGCTATCGAACATAACTTTATTCAAAATGCAACTATAACTAATAGCTCTCTACCTCAAAATATTGATTTATTAGATCTAAAAAGTGCAGATAGTACAGAGTTTTTAATCACCTTTAAAGATGAGAGTTTCTTATTAATACCGGATGCTTTAATAGATATTCAAAGGAAATATTTAGATGAAGGTTTGTTTAAAACTGTTGAGATTCAAAAAACAGATGAAACTGGTAACGCTGTTGGCCATTTTGATACAGATGGAGTACTTTATACTATAATTGTTACAAAATTCGGTGAAATTCTAGGAATATTCAATAATATTGCAGTAATTTGTCAAGATGCGATCATTGGAGATTGTGATATTAATTTGAAGGCTCAAGGAACTATAACACCTCTAGATGATATAGAAGATATAGGTAATTTAAGTTATACTATGGTATTTGATAAAGATGCGAGAACAGTAACTACTATATTCTCTACAACAGATGGAAGTATTAAAACGGTTAGTATTAATACAACAAAGTACGATAGATTCTCTAATGAAACTGTTTGCTCTCAACAATTAACTGGCTCTAGTGGTACTTTAGTTTGTACGATTCCAGCATCCTTTGGTAATGCAACAATCATCTCAAGTTTATTTATAGGATCATCACCGATGACGCAACTTATACAAAAAGTATTTACAATTCAAGCTAATGTATATCAACAATTTGGCGATGATATGGGGGTGTTAGTAATAATAATGATGCTAACTATTCCATTTATGGCTATTACTTCTACTATAGGATTTTTATTTAGTATAGTAATTGGTTTAGTTATGGCCTCTTTATTAATGGTATTCTCAACAAGTACGATCATTGGTATAGGATCTAGTTTAGTTTGGTTAATAATAGCAGTTGGTATTTTAGCTTATAAAATGGCGAGGAGGGGTACTCTATAATGGCTAGTTTTGGAGAGTTTGTTATAGGAATAGTATTAGCAGGTTTATTCTTATTTGCATTAATTGGATTCGGTACACAGATGGCCATAGATAATCCCACAAATATCTCCATTAGAGATAACAATATAATTGATGCTGCTTATAGCGATGTTGATGCTGCCTTAGATCAAGTAAAGATAGATACAGATAAGAATAAAGAATCATTTTTTAGTAATTTACCTCTAGCAGATACCTTTGGGATTGTATTAGATTCTATCGTTGGAATTGGATCTTTATTAGTAAATGGATTTATGCAATCAATATTCCAAGTTATAGCAAATTTCTTTAGCCAGATTTTAGGATTAAATGATACGGTAGTTTTTGGTGTGTTGATGGCTTTCTTTAGCCTAACAGCTATACTTCTTGCTTGGAGGGTGTATAGGGCAGGTACATAAAATGGCTTATCAAACATTCCAAAGCTTTAATCAAACAGGCCTAGCAGGGCTATTAACATATCCAGCAGCGGTAGTACCTCAATTTATACCGATGCTTTTGTTTGCGATCTTTAGTATTACTTATATGGGTACATATTATAGTCAAGGGAGATTAACTGGAAGAGGCGGAGATTTCTTTAGTAGTTTTGCATTAGCTGGATTTTTTACAGCGATTATATCAATATTAATGACTTTAGTACAAGGCTTAATAGGTATTCCAACTGTAGCTATTTGTATAGGGATCTCTGTAGTTTCAGCATTATTATTATTAGTAACTAAAGCAAGGGATTAGTAACATGGTTTACATTCCTTTATTAATTAAAAAACCATTGAGGCTTTATGTGTAATAATTTTGTAAGGAGGTTTAATTAATAATGAAACAACAATTTATCAAACCATTGAAAATGGATAAGCGAGGGCAGTTAGGACTTGACACTGTAAAGAGTGTTATGATTAGCTTTCTAGTTTTAGCAGTTATTAGTATTGCAGTAGTTTTAGCTTTAGTATCTCTTAGAGATTCAAATATCTTTGCAGGAGATCCATCGACAGAGCAGGCTGTAAATGATACAATAGCCAATGTAACTAGTGGGGTGACCGGCTTCTTCGACGATACTGGCACAATTTTCGCTATACTAATAGTAGTAGTAATTATATTGGCTATATCAATAATTATCGGAGTAGTATCTAGATTCGGTGGTGGAGGCAGAGGCGGTCTGTAAACACACCAATTTTTTATTTTTTTTATTTTTTTTTATAATAAACAACAATCACAAGGAGGAACAAAGAACATGTATAAAGTAAAGATGAGAGTAAAGGGGAAAGTAAAAATCTCTCCCAAAACTTTTAGAACAAAAAAAAGTGCAAAGGATTCAATAGCAAAATCTATAAGATATAGAAAAACCTCTAGACATAAAAGTCATTATAAATCCATTACACATATGAGAATAGTTAAAGTTAAGAAAAAGAAGAAAGGGAGGTAAAAAGAACATGCCGAAATCAAGAGTAAAGCCCTATTACAGAAAAGTAAGGGGTAGAAAAACTAAAGTTAGAGTTAGAGGACACACTAGAAAAAGAAAATATAAATAATTTTCACGCTTAAACTCCGATAGATTTATAAAGCCAAGTTGTTTTTTTAAAATTAGAACATGACTAAACTAATACATATATATTTATAAATATATATATATTATAATAATAATAATAATAAAAATAAAAAGAGTTATCCTTTTTAAACCTATCGAAAATGCGAAGTATATACACCGATCACGAAACAGAGAAATTTATTACAGAACTAAAGGTAAAAGATCCAGAGTTTAATCTTTCTTCTTTTGTTAAAGTAAAATTATTAGAGAATACAAGTGATTCTGAAAGTATTGTAGATTTATCAAATAAACTAGAGGAGGCAAAGATAAAACAAGCAGAGGCTCAAGCCGAACAAGAATACATTAGGCAAAAGATAGCAGAGGTAGAACTAAAGCAAAACAAAGAACAATCTAGCCTAGAACAAGAAAAAAAGAGAATAGATTATCAAATCAAAGATAGGAAAAGAAATTTTATTATTTATGCTCCAGAATTATTTAAATTAACAAAAAAAGAACTAGAAAATTATTCTCAAGAATTTTCTATGCAAGATGGGGATATTAAAGAATTTTTACTAAAAAAAGGAAAAGTTATGAAATCTGCTCCTCGAGATGAAGAACAATCTCAACTAAATGAATCTAATAAATTATATGAGGATCTAGTAGAAGAACTAAATATTTAAATAGTTTAGAATGCTAATAAGAACCTAAAAAGGAGGTAAAGATGGACATAACAGATTATACAAAAGGCAAAGGAGAATTTCTCAAAGCCGAAGATATTATTCAAAATCCAGCAGCAGTATTTCTAGTTACAGATTATGGTAAAATGGTAGTAAATAAGTTTGGTAATGATAGATTGCATATAGGAGGAGAATTTGATGGCGAATGCAAAATATTAGATTTATCTAGTACAAACGCAAGGATTATAGTTAGTTTATATGGAGAAGAAACTTCTGAGTGGATTGGAAAATCTATAACTTTAGAAACTTATAAAACTAAAAGTAGCGAGGGAAAACTTATCGATGCTATAGCAGTATCAGAACTTCAATAAATCACACTCATTAATTTATGTACACCAATACAACCAAAGATTAATGAGAGGGAGGAATGATTTTACATCAAACATAAAGGCGTAATACACCTCTTTTTCATCCTCCCTTCATGCTCCCCTAGATTTGTATCACAGCGATATAGGGGCGGTTTTCTAAGATTGTAACTTTTTTAAGTTACTTGTTGGATCACCTCTTTTTTACCTTAGGATGATGAAGATACCATGCGTATCGAGGGTTCATAACCTGCTAACTTAGGTTAGTATCATCCGAAGGGTTTAACTCAAAATGGATAGAATAATAGAAAGAAAATGTATAATATGTAAAAGAGAATTTTTAAAAAGGGCAAATACAAGAGATAGGGGTAAAGTATTTAGAAGTCATAAGGGGAATAAATGGAAAAGAATTATAAGGCCCAAGATGAGTTATACTTGTACTAAGGAATGCTCAAAGAGTTATCTTAATGCAATTATCTGGTATAGGCAAAGAGGTAAAAACTTATGATTAAAAAGGCGGTAATTTATACAAGAATCTCTACAAACAAAGAACTCCAGAATATTTCTCAACAGATTAACTATTGTAAAGATTGGGCTGCGAAAAATGGCTATAAAATCGTTAAAGTGTTCAAAGATGAGAGAACAGGCAAAACTAACGATCGTAAGGGCTATAGAAGGATGTTAAAGCATTTAAAAGAGAATCCTATGCCTTTAATCGTTCAAGATACAGATAGGATCTCAAGAAACTTTTATGACTCTGTAGCCTTTGAAAAATTTATAATAACAAATAAGATTAAACTTATCTCCTTATCTGAAACTGTTGATCTAGATACTCCTAATGGCCTTTTGATGTTCAGAATCAAATATGCCTTAAACTCTCAATATGTTGAGAATTTACTCGAAAAGATTAAAGTGGGAGTTGAGAGGGCTAAACGAGAAGGAAAGTATAAAGGGAGAAAAAAAGGGGCTTTAGGTAGAAAGAATAAGAATTAATGCCTTAATTCTTTGTTTAATTTTTCGTAAGATCTGTTTATTAATTTTTTAGTTTCTTTAAAATCATTTATACAAGCTCTAACTGTTTTTTCAGATATACCTAGAAATTTTCCTAATGATTCGGCCTCTTTAAATCGATTTTCAGATATTAAATTTATAATATCTTCAACATGCAAATCCATAACTTCATCATGAATCTTTTTCTCAATTTCTTGTTTTGTCATTTTATTTTTCATCATACCTTAATGTCTACATTAAGGTTTATAAATGTTCCTATAAGGGAATTTAGATAGGTATCTATTTTATATATCTTTAAATACCCTAATGCTTACATAACCTTATTATAAATGACAACACAAGAGAGGCAGCATAAAAAAGCGATATTGCAGTATAATTCCAATAGATATACACTAACAATTCCTAAATGGTTAGTAAGGAAAGTTTTATGTGCTGAAAAAGGGAGCGTGATTAAATTTGATTTTAAAGGTAATCAAGTTATACTGGAGAAAGAAAGATAATGGGAATATGTATTAGATGTGATAAGATGTATAAAAGAGATGGAGGTAGATCTCAAAAATTATGCCTAGAGTGTTGGAAGATTGCACGAACTAATACAACTACAAAATTAAGGGAGCATTTTAAAAAATGTTAAACTTAGTAATAGGAATAGTAATAGGATTTGTAATTGGATTTAAAGTTAGTGAGGTTTTTGAATTTAGAAGGAAAGATAATTTTATTGAAAGAAAGGAGTGGTTTGATAATACACCTAAATTAAAATGATGCTTGTTGTTGCTGGAGTAATATTATTAACAGCTGCTACAATAATATATGTTATCTATCTCACCCTAAAGGAAATTGAAAGAATGAATCAACAAAAAAAGCCTAAGAAAAAAAGGAGGCAATTAACATGAAAGAAAACATAGAGAAAAAATTAGAAATTTTCTTAAAAGAACATAAGAAAAGTAAAGAAAGAACCGAAAGGCTATCAAAAATTATAGAAACCTATGCAACTCGCTATCATCAATTAACAGGCGAATATTATGTTAAGAATGAGCTAGAGGGTTATTATAAATGAACAATGATCTCAAGATTAATACTAGGAGGAATTATAGTTGCAGCCATTTATGGAATTGTTAGAACAATGATGCTAGAAACTAAAAATTTAGATATTAATTAAGATGGGTACACCAACAGAATTTCTAGGAAATATTGTACCAAGTGTTCAATCATTTGGATTAGGTACTGTAGATATTATTGCTTATGTTATAATTACAGTAGTTATAGCTGCATTGATGACTGTAGGTATTATCATGTTTATTCTTAATAAAAAGTATAATAAGAAAATTATTATCTTTGAGAAAGTTGGAGGCTCATTTGTACCGATAGGAAAGGATCGAGGTATGGAGGTTAGATATTCTAACGCTGGAGATACAATAACTTATCTAAGAAAGAGAAAGAGATATATTCCTAATCCATCAATCCAAACTGGAAAGAGAGAGTATTGGTTTTATGTTCGGCAAGATGATGAGATGATTAACTTCGGATTAGCCGATTTAGATCAAGAAGGTATCAAAGCTGGAGCAAAGTTTTTAGATAAGGAGATGAGATATTCCAGAACTCAAATCCAAAAAGGATTAAAGGATCGTTATGAATCTCCTAGTCTTTGGGCGAAGTATGGAATTTATATTATTAGCTTTTCTTACATCGCACTTATTGGCGTAATGGTTTGGCTCTTGTTTCAAGAGTGGACAGAATTAGCACAAGCAACATCTGGGGCAGTTGATACAGCTGCAGTTGTTTTAGATAGAGTAGATCAAATTCTAGGTTCACTTGATAATATTTGTTCTGGAGGATCTGGAATAGTTGCTCAATAAAATGTTACCAATATCTTATTTAATAGGAGTAATTATGGGAATTGTAGTTTTCTCAATTTTTCTTGGAGGAATTATAGCGATGATATATTTTCTCTGGTATCAAAAAAGAGTAGTAAAAAATATTCCTAATAATATGAAAGGAGGTATAAACAATGCCGAAGATAAAAACGAAGAAGGAGAAGGAGGAAGTAATAGAGAACGAACAAGAGGAGAAAGTAAAAGAAGATGGTGGAGAAGAAGAAAAGATCCAACAACTAAGATTGATGCTAGATTCAAACATGGAGTTCAAGTTTCAGATCCTAACCCTAATCCAAAACCTAAACCTAAACCTAAACCAAAACCTAGAGAAGATAGAACAAACTCTAAACAAAGTTGGCCAAGCTTTAGTTAAAGGAGGAGAGATACTTGATGAGAAACTCTCTACTGAATAATGGATGATGAAGAAAGGAGAGTGTTCAAGATAGATCTAATATTAATAGTATTGATAATTATATTCATAGCTATTCTAATCTATTCTATTACTATATACAAAGCCGATGCTCTCACTTGTTTATCTAATCCAATCAATTATATAGAACAATTAAACAATTTATCATGTAGTTGTCAAGAATACAAGCCTTATCTAGATATTAACCTCTCAAACATAAAAATTAAGCCTTAATTATTATTTTTTTTTCATCTTTCTGGCCTAATAGTATTAATAATAATTCGCCCCTAAATCACGGCCACAGGCTTATTTTCGGCCATTTCCTTAGCTTTTGCCCATGTATAGAGCGTTTTTCGGCCTCTACCAATCATTTCAGCGGCTTTTTCCCTAGTTAATCCGTGTTTTTCTACTAATTTATCGTATAACTCCAATTCTATATCTCTACGGACTTCTTTTATACTTCTAGGATCTTTTTTCTCTGGATTTAAGGCCTCTCTTAAGCTTTGTTTCTTTACTTTGGCGTACTCCTCTCCAAATGGATTAAAATCGGCGAATGTACCATTCCAATTCGCTCTAGGCTTTGCATACGAATTGAAATTGCGTTTCCCCAGCTCATATAGTTTGTTTTTCTTCTTCTGGCCGAAGTATGTGAACCTCCCACGCTTTAAATCCTCCTTAGTGTACACATGAATAAGGAATCTGGTACGATCTACCGCAATATATCGGTTTAACCTAAAGAATGAGGGTGATACAATGATTAAAGCTATTCTTTTCTGCCTAATTACATTCAATATCATTATTAATTGCTTTTGTTCTCTCCTCATGGAGTCAGTACTTGAAAATAACAAACTTCCCTCATCAATTAGTAGAACTCCTCCCTCTTTTACTTGATCTAACTTAGCTATTGCATCATTTGAGCCAGTACATATATCTTTTAACTCGAATTTACCATCAGATAAGTAATAAGCACAAGTTAGGCCTAGTGTACTCTTACCAGAGCCTTCAATACCATCAATAAGTACAGCGGCATCCCATCCCTTCTTCTGTACCATCTTAATATTATCTAATTTGTTCTTTAATCTCTCATGGAGTTTAAATTTCTTACCATTCAATTCAATATCTAAATATACCATTAAAATAAGCCTTCTTCTTCGTTGTATGAGGTATCCATCCCATGAGCATCTACTAATCTTCTACATTCAGATTCATATTTACTCAATAGATCCTTTAATATCCTTAATATTCCAGCATTTAAAACCTTTTTCGAACTATATGGGTACGTCTTATTCTTGACCACTCTAAAAACATGGTTTTCTTCCATGAAATTACTAATATATCTCCTTAATGTTTCGATTTTAATCTTCTCTTTACTCGTTAGTTTGCTTTCAACTTCTTGATAAAGGTTTTCGCACTTTGAGAACTTAATATTATAATTATATTCTTGATATTCTTCATTATAGGCGGTAATATTAGCATCTAGATCATTTAATAGATCTAATATCTTATGTAACCGTTGCATCTTAAACGCTGCAGAGTTAAAAGCCGAAATTTTTGGTTCACTACTCTCATTCCAAGCCATATAAACTCAAACAAACAAACATTTATATATTTATTGCTCTTGTTAACATGGTATACGAGAGTGTACCTCATAAAAAGATGGTAGAAAAAAATAACAACTCATTTATTAAAAATTCTTCTATTATTTTAATTTAAAATGGCTCAAGTTCCTCGAAGTGCTTTGGCTCGTGCGAGGGCGAGGGGTGGACCAACAGTATCTTTTGGAGGAGGGAGAATAAGAGTATCCGAATCTCTTGTATATAAAGGTAAGGTTTATCGATCAAGTGGCCAAGCTGCGGCTGCTCGTCAAGCAGATGTTGAGGCAGAGGCAGAAGCTCAACGACAAGCAGAGGCTGCACGTCAAGCAGCGGCTAAAATTCAACAAGAAGAACAAGCAAGATTAGATAGGGAAAAAGCACAAAAAGAAAAAGAAGAATTTATAAGTAAAATAAAAAGAATAGATGGAGATGTTTATGTACCAAGATTAGTACCAAGCGTACCAGTTACTATTGAAGAAGTAAAGGATAGAATTGGTTTTAGAGGTAAAGTAATTATAGAAAGAGAGGAAATTCCAAGAGGCCCAGCAAGAATTGAACCTGCTGCTAAACCAGTTACAAAATTTACTCCTCAAAAATACATAGAAGGAGTAATACAGAGAGAAATAGGGCAAACTGAAAGAGAAACGCAACAAGAGGCAAGAATTACATCTCTTACAGTACCCACTAGATTTGGTTTATTAAGATTGGAGCCTGTTGAAAGTAAACCTTCTCTTCCTAAAGTAATCGATGTGTATAAACCTTTTACTGTAAGGGAAAGAGTATCAAAACAATGGCTTAGCATTAAAAAAGGAGAGCGAGATATTTCTAAAAGAATATTAACCCCTATATCTGAAAAATATAGTAAATTTGCAAGTGATTTGCCTTTTATTAGTGGAAGAGGCGGAGGAGTACCATCATTTAGAGATCCAACCAAGAAGATATTAGCGGAATTTTCGGCAGATCGTTTAGAAGAATTTTCAAAAGCACCAATTAAAGAGGCAGCAATTGGAGGAGTAGAATATGTTACATTTGGAGTTATTGGAGCAGGAATAAAAGGAGGTAGTCGAATTTTAAGGGCTGCACCATTACCTTCAAAAGCTAAAAAAGGTATAAGAGGTATTGCAACAGGACTTGGATTAGGTGTAACTGGAGTTGCACTAGGTACGCAAGCATTAGATGTTTATTATTCACCAGATCCTTTTAAGGAGGCTGGAAGAGGCGGAACAGAATTTCTTATAGCAGGGGCAGGCATTAAAAAAGGAGCAGCAATAGTTACAAAAAAGTTTCCTATTGAGAAAGCAATTAGCCAACCAACTGCAGAGGTATTTGGTAAATTATCTACTAAAGATAAATCATTACAATTAGTAACTAAAGTAAAAGTAGATGAAAAAAGAGCAACAGAATATAGTTATGCAAAATTAACAGAAGATATACCACCAATAAAAGAAGTAAGTTTAGGAGTAAGAGATATAAGTATAGGCCAAAGAGAATTTAGAGGATATACTGCGAAAGGAATAGCCGAACAATTTGGGGCAGGGAAAATCTCAACCAGATTAGATACAAAACTAGCAAAGGGATATCTAGAAGGCGAGGGTATTTATGGCGTTTCAGTTGGACAAGAAAGATTTATTCTTAAAGAAACTAAAATCGGATTAGGGAAAATTAGTAAGCGTATCCCATCAGATAAACCAAAAGTTATTACAAGAGGCGGAGGTGTTGCACTTCAACAAGGCGAAGAAATATTTATTAAAGCATCTGGAAAAGTACCAATAAAAAAATATGCCTTTGAAGGTAAAGAATTAAAACTATCAAAATTAAAATATGAAAAACCAGAGATCGATATTAAATTAGGTATTGATAGATTTCCAATAGGGGCTGCAGAAAGATTAGGGATGCCAAAAATAAAATATAGGGATATACCCAAAGGTTTAATTAAAAGAAGAAAAGCAGAAACTCCAAAGGAATTACTTAAAAGAATAACAGGTTTAGGAATAGGACCAAGTACAAAAGCACAAGTGGGTTTAACTAGGCCGAAAGTAGATAAAGCATTGGAATTTTTAATGCCTTCTCTAAAAAAAACAAGAGGGTTAAAACAAATGATGGAATCACAAACATTACCTTTATCCTTACAAAAAAAAGCAAGTCAAAAAGCCATTTCATTATCTGCCGCAGCGTTAGAAAGGCAAGTTCCATTATTAAAGGCTCAAATTGTATCAGAATATAGAAAACCTCCTAAGGTTTTAATAGCAAGAAGAAGATTAAAACCAGATGTAATTACTACGCCAAGATTATCTGCACAATTAAAAGGAAGGATTAAAGAAAAAGCAATACCAACATTTTTTAGCCGCCAAGCCCCTAGAATTTCGCCAAGAATTAGAGAAGAAACTGGAGTAAGAAGTATAATAACACCACGATTAAAAATAGGCCAACAAATAAAAGTAAAACAAAAATTATTAACTGGATTATCTCCTAGATTTAGAGCTAGAGCTAGAATAAAACCTAAACCAATTATATTAGAAAAAATAGATATACCTAGCTTTGATCTTAAGCCAATAAAAATACCAAAATTAAAGAAGAAAAAGAGAAAGGCCAGAGATGATTATGGAATTAGTGAAACATTTGTTCAAAGGCAATTACTTTTACCAATCGCAAAACCGTTAAGGATAAGGGGAGTGAAAATATAATGAATGAAGAATCAGAAATGGAACAATATCTAAATGATATGAATGAACAGCTAAGCGAATCTAAACAGCGAGAGAAAGAATTAGGTACAGCCCTACATAATCAAATGGGTTTGTTAGGCGGCGAATCAGATGATAATTTAATCAAATTCCAGTTAGATTTAAAAGAAGATATGGATCGTTTGTATCATTTATTGAAGGGTGATAGAGTTGGGTATGATGATAATGGAGATATAGTTTATCTGCCTCAAGAAGATCCAGATCTTATACCATTTTCAGATTTTGGAGTGCAATTAATTATGAATGTGATGAGTTTTTATTTGAATCGAAACACTTTACTATCAAACTACGACGAGAAAACTATTAACTGGAAAGTTTATGATGTTGGAATCGAATTATCAGATTTAATCTTCAATAAGTATGAAGTTATGATGAATACTTCACCATCTAAAGATCCAAAGGTAATAAAAGAACATTTAAGAGAGAAAATAAAACTATATCCAATGATTATTAGAGAGTTAGTTGATACAATTCACTCTGCATATTTAAGATCGTTACATGGAGGGGAAAGAGAATCGTTGAGAACTGCGAGAACAGTAACTCAAAACGAGCCTATAGGAAATATGATGAATACAAATCGTAGTCCTCAACCGATTCAAAGAAAAACAAGATTATGGAATCCAACAACATGGGGAAGTTAATACCTATTATTATACTAGCATTATTAATCATACCAATAGTTAGTGCTGCAGATAGAGTTGATTTTACAGAAGGTTTAGCAGTTGATTATCAACAAATTAATGTACATAAGATAAATACTTCTATCACAGTTCAAACTCATGCTTATAATATTTCTAGAGGCCATCGAGAAATCTCTCCAACTGTTTCATGTAGTTATGATCTTTATGATTTAGAAGGGCAACAACTAATAACTAATAAGCTTATGAGTTATAGTGCAGGTAATGAAGTTTATCAGTTAGTTATCGATGCTGGTAATTTTACAAAACTTGGAGAGATGAGTTATGCGATCTATTGTAATGGAAGTAATTATGGAGGTTATGTTTCATCTGGTTTTACTATAACTCAAACTGGTAATCTTCTTACTACAGCCGAATCTATTATTTATTTATTCTTTTTATTAGCTGCATTATCTTTACTTTGTTTTACTCTTTATGGAGCGATAACTATTCCATATAGAAACAAACCTAATCCAGATGGCCAAGTAATAGGTTTATATGAGTATGGTTATGTTAAGGTAGTTTGTATTGTATTTAGTTATGTTATGTTGATGTGGATTCTAGGGATTTCTAGATCTATTATGTTTAATTATTTATTCATAAATGGTAGTTACAATTTGTTTAATTGGGCTTTTCAGATTATGTTTGCTTTAGTATGGCCTTTGATTGTAATGTCATTCTTATTAGTATTGATTAATTATATCTCT